>ENA-OQHK01000030-OQHK01000030.1-human-gut-metagenome-genome-assembly--contig:-NODE-30-length-32216-cov-4.231917_pt1 | contig 32216 bp, 29 predicted proteins | sample MGYA00242562_ERZ504715 | MGnify/ENA primary metagenome ERZ504715 (study PRJEB26092, sample SAMD00036445) | human gut metagenome | host: Homo sapiens | study: EMG produced TPA metagenomics assembly of...
ATTACACACCGTTTGACATCGGACCGGCTGAATTTGTCAATTTGATTAGAAATGCTAAATATATATTTACCGATTCTTTCCATGGTTCGGTGTTTTCAATGCTGTACAAAAAACAGTTTTCTATATTCAACCGCTATTCAAACGATTCTGTATCTTCCAAAAACTCCCGTATTGACAGCTTTTGTGATACATACGGATTAAACGACAGAAGATTTAGCGGTAATATAAACGATGTTGAAAATGCAATAGATTATGATTGTGTTCTCGAAAAAGTTAAAAATCACAGAATGCTGTCCAAAGCATTTCTTGACAATGCACTCAGTTGTTTCTCAAACGGAGATTAAAATGATAAATATAAACGAAACAAATAAAAAACATTGTTGCGGATGTACAGCATGTGAGTCTGTGTGCCATAAAAAGTGCATATCAATGCAGACAGACAATGAGGGATTTAAATATCCGGTTGTCGATAAAACTAAATGTGTTAACTGTCGCCTTTGTGAAAAGGTTTGTCCTATACTCAATAAAACACATAATGTATTTCCAAATACCGCATATGTTGTTCGTAATAAAAATTCTGAAATTGTCCGCTCCAGTACATCAGGCGGTGCAGTTACCGCTTTCAGCAAAGAGATAATCAATAACGGGGGAATCGTATTTGGCGGTGCATTTGACGGTAACTTTTATGTCAAACATACATACGCTGAAACAGAAAGTGAGCTTTCAAAATTCAGAAGTTCAAAATATGTTCAAAGTGATATGGGTACAACCTTTACCGAGGTAAAGCAACAACTTGACAACGGAAAATTTGTTATGTTTACGGGGACTCCGTGTCAGGTTGAAGGACTTCAAAATTACTTAAGAAAACCATATGATAACCTCTTCACCATTGACTTTGTATGCAGAGCTGTCCCATCTCCATTGGTATGGGAAAAATACAGGGAATTTATGGAAAAAAAATTCGGTTCTGAAATTACATATGCAAACTTTCGCGAAAAAACCTACGGATACCATAGTGCAAATCTGACTCTTAGATTTGCCAACGGCAAAAAAAGTATAGAAAACACCAATACTGACTATATGCTTAAGAGCTTTTTTAAGGGAATATGCTCACGCCCATCATGTTATGACTGTAAATTTCGTGAGCCGGGAAGGGTATCGGATCTGACTGTATTTGACTGTTGGAATATTACGCGATATGTAAACGGACTTGCCGATGATGACAAAGGATATACAGCAGTCATTATTCAGAGTACCAAAGGTGCAAAATTATTTGAAAAAGCAAAACACAATCTCATAGTATATCCTGCCGATCCAAAACTTTTACTTGAAAATGACGGCCATATGGCAATGGAAAATCCCAAATATCACAAAAACCGAAAAGAATACTTTGAAATGCTTAACAATGGCTATAATATTGAACAAGTCGTAAAAAAATATATTCCTATTAAAATAAGCAGAAAAATTTTCGGTAAATTCAGGGGCTTTTTCTACAAAACAGGAATACTCAGATTTTTGAAAAAACTTAAAATAAAATAAGGCAGGTTTATATATGTATGATAATAAAATATCTGTAATTGTACCGGTTTATAATATCGGTCAGTATCTTGAAAGCTCTATCAAGAGCCTGATAAATCAGACATACCGTAATATTGAAATCATACTTGTCGACGACGGTTCAGTTGACAACAGTCCTGCAATCTGCGACCTTTATGCCGAAAAAGATAACCGGATTAAGGTCATTCATCAAAAAAACAAAGGTGTCTCTGCGGCAAGAAATGCAGGGATGAGAGTAGCAACAGGAGATTATATAGGCTTTTGTGACGGGGATGATGTTCCCGATGTTGATATGTTCGAATTTCTAATGAACATTGCTGTCAAAGATAATGCAGATATTTCAATCTGTGAAGTAAGATTTGAATTTGAGGATGGCACTGTTCGTAACATCGCAACGGGTAAATCCAAAATCTGGAACAACAATGAAAGTTTTCTTTGCGACTTCTTTAAAGGAAATGTTGGTATGAGTACCTACACCAAATTATTCAAAGCAAAAGTTTGCAGGGGTGTTGAATATCCCGAAAATTGTAAAACAAACGAGGACAAGTATTTTTGTTTCCTTGCTGCTCTCAATTCTAACACATTCAGTAGCAAAAGCGTTGCAAAATACACCTATTATCGCAGAGAAGGTTCGTCTTCCATAACAGAATTTACCGAAAAATATTTTGACTGCATTTATCTTGCTGACAAAATGCTTGAAACTGTAAGCAAAGAACATCCGTCAATTTACGCAAACGCTGTTTGCAACAGACTTTCTACAACTCTCAGAATATACAAACTTATGTATATGAGAAACGGGCTGAAAAAATTCAGCAGCCAAGGAAACGAACTCGTTAAGTATGTTAAAAGTTTTGACAAAGCAACTGCCAAAAAATATTTGTCAAAAAAAGACTACATAAGATATAAAACACTCTGTACAAGTAAAAAATTGTATTTTCTTATGATAAAATACTTAGACAAATACTAATTGGTGATACTCCGTGAAAAATTTTAAGATAAGAGATTTAAAACTAAAAAATATATGGCAAATGTTTCTTGTTATTGCCATCCCTTTTATAACTGTAACCGGTGCTACAATTTTTCCTTACACATTGCGTTTACCGTTAATTTACACTGTTGGCATACTTTTTGCTGTGGTATTCGTCCTTACTGACATAAAACTTCAATTTAATGCTGTTTCCGGAACGGCATTTATACTGTTGTCATATATATGCATATCAATCGCATACTCATATGACCCCGCATCAACATTAAACTTATTTTTGCTGTACCTGTGTGCATTCACACTACTGTTCATTGATCTCCCGGGCAGCTATTATAAAAAAATATTTACGATAATATATGTTATTTGCTCGGTTATTGCCTTTTTCAATTTTGATAAGTGCAGTTATCGACAACTGTATGTTAAAATATTTTTGGTTTATTGTAAATCCAAACCATTCGGTACAGGTAGCACAAACGATTCAAAATGAACTTTCAATAGGTGCGTATTCCGGATTCGCACGGGAAAAAGGTGAAGCGGCATACATTATGAATGTAGGAATTGCTCTTTTACTTTCTAAGTACTTTTCATCGCAAAAGCTGAAAAAAATTGATATTCTTATGTTGCTCGTATTTATTGTGTCGCTTATGCTGACCGGAAAACGAACCCTTTTCATTATTCCCGTCCTTTCATTTGCATTATTTATGGTCATCTCAAACATCAAAGGAAAATTTGCTAAAACAGGAGGAATAGTGCTAAGTGCCTTATCTGCCGTGTTTATTCTTTCAATGTTTATTCCAAAGGTTGCAAATATATTTGACCGTTTTATGGATGAAGAAAATGTTATGGCCTTAGGTAATAGAGATTCTCTTTGGAAATATTTTTTACTGATGGGTGAAAAGTACCCGGTCTTTGGCGCAGGATTCGGCTCATACAATCAGTTCGCATATGATAACGGATTGCGTGTAGGCGGAGACAGATGGAACTTCAACGGTCACAATTGCTACTTTCAGATTGCGGTAGAGCTCGGAATAGTCGGAAGTATATTTTTTCTTCTGTTTGCAGTGCTTTCCGTTGTACTCACAATTCTCGCAATCAGAAGGGTAAAAAATGTCTGCGATGATGTAAGAATCTGCTATTTCTCGCTATATATACAAATTATGATTTTAGCTTACTCTGTAACGGGTAATCCGACATATTCAAGACAGATTGTGTTTATCTGGTTTTTCTCAATCGGAGCCGTTCTTCATATTGCAAGGAAACACAATATTGACATAGTGATAAACAAAGAATCTGAAAGGCGACATTTATGAAAAAGATAGGTATTGTAACTTTTCATCAGGCACTTAACTACGGAGCAAAACTTCAAGCCTATGCCCTTCAGCAGTTTTTGGAAAAAAACGGCATAGAAAATGATGTAATTGACTACACATGTCATTTTATGTATACAAGAAACATAAGACCTATTCGCGTAGGCAAGCATCATAAGTTGAAGTCATTTATCCGTTCACTCATCACTATGCGTCAAGTAGGAATTGACAGAAAAAAGTCCGTTACATTCAGAAACGAATTTTTAAACCTCAGTCGTCCTTTTGATGCCAAAAACATTGGGGAAGCCTCCAATGAATATGCAGCATTTATTGCAGGGAGCGATCAGGTGTGGAGTCCCATCTGCGTTGGCTTTGATACGGTATATTTACTTGATTTTGCAAAACCAAAGCAAAAATACTCCTATGCGGCAAGCTTTGCAGTTGATAAGCTTCCTGCTGATAAGGAACATACATATAAAGAGTTGTTATCACAATTTCAGCTCTTTTCAGTTCGTGAAAAAAGCGGAGCAGATATTATTGAAAATCTTATCAACAGAAAAGCTGAAATCAGTATTGATCCCTCGTTGTTGCTTACTGAAGATGATTGGGATAAAATAAGCAGATGTCCTGTACCAAAAGAACCGTATATTTTTCTGTTCAGCGTAAGAAAGCCAATTAAACTTATCAGCTACGCTCTTGAACTTTCTAAAAAAACCGGATACAAAATCTACTACCTGCAAAAGGAGAGGCTCCATAAGATTGACGGTATAGAGTACCTCGATCCGGTGAATGCCACTGAATTTGTAGGTTTAATAAAAAACGCAGAATATATTTGCACAAATTCATTTCACGGCACTGCCTTTTCGGTAATCTATAAAAAGAATTTTGTCAGTTGAATTGCAACATATCGGTGGCAGAAACATCCGTGCTGAAGAACTTCTTAACAATCTTGGAATCAATGATCGCGAGATAACAAATGATGTTTTTCCAAATATAAACGGTGCGGTTAATTGGGAAAGGGTTGACAATGTACTTTTAAAGGAAAGAAATAAATCAAAGGAATATATAAACAAAATAAAGGAACTGATACAGAACGAATCTTCAGAGGTGACCGTTTAATGCCAAAATCCGCCGGAAAACAAATGTCGATAAACATAATTGCAAGTATCGTTTCATTTGCAGTTACTGTTGGAATTAACTTTTTTCTGACACCGTATCTTGTAAAAGAGGTCGGCAGTGATGCCTATGGTTTTATCGGTCTTGCTAATAACTTTGTACAGTATGCTACCATCGTTACAACCGCTTTGAATTCAATTTCAGGCAGATTTATTTCGATTGCATACCATAAGGGCGATGTTGAGAAATCATCAAAAATATTCAGTTCGGTTCTCGTTGCCGATTTGTTCCTCGCTGCAGTAATGTTGATTCTGTCGTCAATTTTTGTTTGTTTTCTTGACACTGTGCTTAAAATACCTTCAAATCTTGTATCCGGCGTAAAAATAACCTTTGCTTTTGCTTTTCTCACATTTGTTGTCAGCACAGTTACTGCTATTTTCACAACAGCAGCCTTTGTAAAAAACAGAATTGATATAAATTCTATACGAGATATTATATCCAACCTTATAAAAGTTGCACTCATAGTACTTTTATTTGCAATTTTCCCTGCACAGCTTTACTTTGTTACCCTTGCAAGTTTTGGAAGCGGTATTTTCCTTTTGCTGGCAAATATTACTGTTAAAAAGAAGGTACTCCCGGAAGTAAAGGCTGATATTAGAAAATTTGACATTAAAATAGTTAAAACACTTCTTGCGTCCGGCATTTGGCTTTCACTTGCACAACTTTGTCAGGTGCTTCTAAGCGGTCTTGATCTTCTGATATGCAACCTAACCCTTGGAACGGCACTGATGGGACTTCTCTCTATCGCAAAAACCGTACCGAACAGTATCGGCAACCTAACTGTAATTTTAGGTTCAGTATTTACTCCTCATTACACAATTCTTTATGCAAAGAAAAAAATACCGGAGCTAATTATCGAGGCGAAATTCAGTACCAAAATTGTAAGCTTTATACTCTCGACTCCTATTGCCGGTTTTATTGCCTTTGGCAGACAGTTCTACATATTATGGCAACCGACAAAGTCACCGGAGGAGATTACAATGATTCAGTTTATGTCGGTGTTGACTTGTATTACATTTCTTTGTTCCAGTCAAACTCAGTCGCTTATGATGATAAACACCGTATGTAATAAACTTAGATTACCTGTATTTGTAAACCTTACAGTTGGCATTGTCAGCGTTATAGTTGCAATTGCAGCCTGTAACCTCACCGACTATGGCGTATATTTTGTAGCAGGAACGAGTTCCGTTCTTATGGGACTGCGTGCACTCATCTTTACCCCTGCATATTCTGCATACATACTAAAGCAAAAACTTTCAATATTTTTCCCGACAGTAATCCGAGATTGTGTTGGATTTATCATTATATTGGTATTATTCTCAATTATCAGCAATTTAATTACAGTAACCGGTTGGAGTTCATTTATATTCATATGTGCTATATGCGGAATCCTTGCATATGCCTTGTCCTTGCCGTTGTTATTTAATAAAGCGGAACTTTGCAAGCTCAAAAATAAGCTTACAAAAAAATGAAATGGAGTTAATTATGAGTAATGTTGAAATAACTGTATTTACCCCATCCTATAATCGTGCAAAAACTCTTCCAAGAGTTTTTGAATGTTTGAAAAAACAAACCTATAAAAGCTTTGAATGGATAATTATAGATGACGGCAGTGAAGATAATACAAAGGATGTTGTCGACGGATTTCTGAAAGAAAATAATTTTTTTGACATTATTTATGTTTATCAAAAAAATCAAGGCAAGCATATAGCCACAAACAATGCTGTAAAAATGTGCAGAGGAAACTTTTTCATTACGCTTGACTCTGATGATACCTGTACAAATGACGCCCTTGAAACATTTGTAAATGAATGGAATAAAATTCCTAAACAGGAGCAAAAAAATATTACGGTATATCCTGCCGTACATATGATAAGGATGGTAAAATTAACGGAACACAAATGAATGTTCCGTATATTGACAGCAATGACCTTGATTTGCGTTTTAAACTCAATATCACAGGGGAATTATGGGGTATGATTAGAACCGATATTATGCGTGAATTTCCATTCCCTGTTGTCGAAGGCTATCACTTCTACCCGGAAAATGTTATCTGGCATAATGTCGGAAGAAAATATATATGCAGATATTTAAGCACAGCATTGAGATACTATATTCAAGATCAGGAAAATGCTGTTACAAATGTCAACAGAAAAAAGGCATCAAAAGAAAAATTTGTCATGCATCTGCATTATATAAATGACTGTTGGGATTACAGAAAATACAATCGAAAGCGTTACCTTGAACACATCGTGGCAATAACCCGTGATGGACTTGCAAACGGCTACAAACTTAGTGAAATATTGACTATGCTCAAGACTAAGCCCCGCAGATTGCTCGTTCTCCTAACAAGCCCTATTGGTTACCTGCTGTACAAGCATTCATAAGGAGATTTAACGGATATGAAAAAAATTGGAATAATTACTTTTCATCGTGCCAAAAATTACGGCGCTGTTCTCCAGGCGTATGCACTTCAACACACCCTTAAACAGCTTGGAAGTGACTGTGAAATCGTAGATTATAAATGTGAAAATATCGACAATGGCTACAAACCGTTTCAGTTTAGCAAAACTGATCCTATTAAGTCAATTTTGAAATCCATTGTTATGTATCGCAAGAGAGCTAAAAAAATTGAACAGTTTTCAAGCTTCTACAACAATTATCTTAAAATCAGCAATAAAACCTATAGTAATTCGGATATATCAGAATGCAAAAATCTTTATGATGCTTTCATCAGCGGAAGCGATCAGGTGTGGGGTCCCGGTAAGGAAGGAATAAATCCTGATTCCATCTATTTTCTGAGCTTTGCAGACGATAACCAAAAATACAGTTATGCAGCAAGTTTTGGTGTTGCAGATATAAGCGATGTAAAGGCAATGCAGCTCAGACCTTTACTTAAAAATTTTCAGTCTTTTTCAGTTCGTGAAAAAAGCGCATTAAATATTGTAAAGAAGATAACCGGTAAGAACGGTGTGTGTCATATTGACCCTACACTTCTTCTGAACAAAGATGAATGGCAAAAGATTTCTGTAAAAAAAATTGATAAGCCATATATTCTTGTATTTAATGTAAAACCTGTAAAATCACTGATAGATTTTGCGGAAAAACTTTCAAAAAAGACCGGAATTCCCGTTGTTTATATAACAGATAATCCACAAAAAAAGCGTAAAAATTTCACCTATGTATCTGCCCCAACAGTTGAAGAATTTCTTGGTTATTTTGCAAACGCAGATTATACGGTAACCAATTCATTTCACGGAACTGCTTTTTCTGTAATTTTTCACAAAAATATGTTTGTTGAATATGAAACAGCAAAAAGGATTTAATCACCGTGCAAAAAAATCTTCTTCAGACAATAGGCATAAACCGAGAAATTAAAGACGGGGAAGCCGTTACAACAGATATTGACTGGAATAAAGTCGATAACATACTTCAAGCAGAGCGCAAACACTCGCTTGATTACCTTAAAGATATAATTAAAGGGGAATAAATATGCAGATTTTTCCTTCAAAAAGTGAATGCTGCGGATGTTCAGCCTGTAAACAGATATGTCCTAAAGGCGCTATAGCTATGAAGCCTGATTCAGAAGGTTTTCTCTACCCACAAATTGATGTCTCACTCTGTATTGAATGCGGCGCCTGCCAAAAAATATGCGCATTTCAGAACGGTTATGAAAAGAACCATTCAAAGACAGCATATGCAATCAAGCATAAAGACTTTAATACTCGCTTTACAAGCCGCAGCGGTGCTGCATTTATAGCCTTATCCGATTATATTCTTAATAAAAAAGGTTCTGTTTACGGTGCTGCGTTTCAGGATGATTTCTCAGTCAGCCACATAAGAGCAACGGATCGTTATGTCAGAGATAAGTTTAAGGGCTCAAAATATGTCCAGAGCGATATGAAAGACACATTTAAATCTGTCAAAAATGATTTAAATAACGATATGTATGTCATGTTTTCCGGAACAGCCTGTCAAGTTGCCGGACTTAAAAGATATCTTGGTAAATGCGACACCTCAAAACTCTATACATGTGACATTGCCTGTCACGGAGTTCCCTCTCCTATTATATGGAAAGAGTACCTCAAGCATTGTGAAAAAAAGTTTTTGCGGAAAAGTAACCAAGGCAGATTTTCGTGATAAAACTATAGGCTGGAATACCCACAAGGAAGCGATTTGGATTGATGACAATAAGCATATTCTTAACGGCTACACATATCTATTCTACGAAGACGATATTGAGCGTCCATCCTGCTATAATTGTAAGTATTCAAACATTGATAGACCCGCCGATCTCACACTTGCTGACTTCTGGGGAATCGACCGTGTAGTTGAAAATTTCAATGACAACAAGGGAGTTTCTTTATTGTTGGTAAATTCCGAAAAAGGATCTCGTATTCTCAACAAAGTAATCGGCAATATTCATTGTGTAGAATGTGACCTTAACGCTTCAATAAAGTCTAACCCTAATCTGTCATGCCCTACCGCAAAACCCGACAGTCGAGAAGATTTCTGGAATTTCTATTATAAAAACGGTTTTGAAAAGACATTTAAAAAATATTACAACAAAATTATAATAAAGAAAATCAAAAGAAGAATAATGAATAAAGATGAAGTTTTATAGCCTAAAAAACAAGGTATCCAAGCTTCATTGATTATTGAACCTCAGGAGGATTTATGAAATTATTATTTGCCTTACGCTCAATTTTTCTTCTTCCGCATTTCTTTGTATTTAAACTCTGTGAAAAACACGATGTTCTATGCAAGGATCTTGAAAGTTGGAGAAAACTTTGTCCTAAAAAAAACAATTGCAGTTATACATACTTATTTTTCTATATGATGTGTCATTTTAAGGAATTCAGAAATGTATTTTATCTGCGTCTTGGAAATATAAAATATTTTTTGAAAATTTTTTGCAAGCCCTTGGATTCGCTGTACTTAACCAGTAAAAATATGGGACCCGGCTTATTTATACAACATGGATTTTCTACAATTGTAGGGGTTGAAACTATGGGAAGTAATTGTTGGATAAATCAGCAAGTTACGGTTGGTCACACAGAAAAAGGCAGACCAAAAATCGGAAACAATGTTAAAATAATGACAGGTGCAAAAGTTCTCGGAAATGTTACTATCGGTGACAATGTCATAATCGGTGCAGGAGCAATAATCGTTAAAGATGTCCCTTCAGATTGTGTTGTTGTCGGCAGTAGGGCATATATTGTAAAACGAAACGGTAAAAAAGTCAGAGAAGAACTTTAAATATCAATAATTCAAGAAACGCATCCTCGGTGCAATTTACACTGAGTATGCGTATTATTTTACTGATTTTTGCAATATTATTTATTTCGGCTCTATAATAAAAGTTTGGGTAGAAAAAAGCCTACAAATGAAAAGCAAAAAAGTAGAGCTTATTTTACCAAAATCCGTTAAAATGGAATTGCTTAAAAACCTGAAACGGAGGAAAAATATGCTCTAAAGATATTTTACAGAAAAACGCTTGGCATTGCAAAACATTTTAATTTAAAACATCGAAGAAATTGACAGCACCATTCATATTTACTGCAAGCTTGAACTAAAAATGCACGAATATCCTGTGTGTGGAAAACACACTGATAATATTCACGATTATCGGAAACATATAATCAAGATCATTCCTGCATTCGAAAAATTTGTTTCTCAAGAAGCGCAGATTCCGTTTTTTCGGGTTAGCCCAACTAACTATTGATATTGAGCAAAAAAAAGCACCCCACACTGATGTGCGGAGTGCTTGAAATTATATTCTGTTGATGCTAAGCCGATTTACTTAGAATACTTCACAGAAAGCTGATTTGTAAGTGTATTATAAGTAAATGTGTAAGTACCGCCAATTGCTACAAGTGTTGTTGCACTTGTAAACTTTGAGTTGTACTTAACAGTACCTGTTGTTGCATTTCTGATTGTTGCACCGCTGCAGAAATCTGTACCGTTAACATTCATCTTAAACGAGTGGTCACCCCTTTTAAGCTTTACCGAACCTGTAAATACATTTGTATCGCTCTTCTTGAGTGTAAGGTTGATATCTCCTGTTACCTTTACCGGAATATCTCCCTTATCTGCTGTCACTACAAGTTTATTTGTTGCTGTGTTGTATGTGAATGTGTATGTTCCGCCTGTTGCTACAAATGTTGTGTACTTGCTCCACTTTGGACTGAATACAAGACCCGGTGTTGCATCCTTTACTACCGCTGATGTTCCGCAGAGCTTGCCGTAGTTATTCATCTTTATCTGATATTTTCCTGCCTTAAGTGTCTTTGTACCTGAATATACATTTTCTTTATCTGTCTTTGCAAGGGCAAGTGTAAAGTTACCTACTACACTTACTTCTGCTCCTGAAGGAAGATATGATATTGTAAGCTTGTTTGTATCAATATCATAGCTGAATGTATATGTACCGCCTGATGCTGCAAGCGTTGACGCACTCGACCACTTTGAGCTGAACTGGCTTCCGACTGTAAAGTCCTTGTATGTGTAACCGCAACAATAACGAACATCCTGATTCATTACTCTGAATTCATAGTTGCCCTTGTTAAGCTTAACTGATGCCGAATAAACATTTGCATCCTTTGTTGCCTGAAGATCAAGGTTGATATCGCCGACTATTGAAGCCTTTGAAGGTGCAAGATATTCAATTGTAAGGGTATTCTTTGCAGTATTAAACTTAAATGTGTACTTACCGCCTGTTGCCTTAAGCGTTGTAGAACTTTTCCACTTTGAACTGTATGTTGCGTTTGTTGTTTTATCTGTGAATGTTGAACCGTTACCGAATGCAACTCCGTTTACACTCATCTTGAATGTGTATGAACCTGCTTCAAGTTCAGTTGAGCCTGTATAAATGCCGTTGCCGTCATCTGCAAGCGGGAGTGCGATATCTCCTGTTACACTTACTCCGCTCTGTGGCTGTGTCGGCTCTGTTGCAGGCTGAGTTGGCTTTGTTGCGGGAGCTGTTGTTGGCTGTGTTGCTGTTGTGGGCTGTGTTGCTGTTGTAGGCTGAGGAGCTGTTGTTGGCTCTTCGCCCTGAACGAGAGCTGCCTTTGCAGTAAATGCAGCACCTGCTACTTTGTTAGCACTATCGTAAATATAATCGATGTCCTTCTTTTCACTTTCGAAGAAATCATCATATGATTCAGCCTCTGTACCTGTAAGATAATCAACATTGAGATTTACTGTTGTGTCACCGCTGCCTACAACATCAAATGTAAATGTGCAATAAACATTCTCTGACTTGAAGTTGAAAAGATCAAGGCTTGAGCAGTTGAAGTAAACCTGATTTGTAATGCTTGGATTCCAAACGATGCTGCTCTGGAATACAGGGAAAACCTTTTTCTTTGTATTTAGTTGTTGTTGTTTGATGCAAGCTTGAGAACCTTGCTGTCGTATGTAAGACTGCTCTGTGTATCAACGATCATGTGATCTGCCTTGAGAAGGTAAGTAACAACAACCTGCTCTGTCTGTGCATTGTAATCATACGAAACAGGATCTGTCACATTTGATGTAACATTGATCTTGTTGCCTGCACTTGTTTCTTCGCTTGTTTCGGCAGCACTTGCTGAGAAAGGCAGAGCTGTGAACATGCACAGCACCATCATTACCGCAAGAACCACAGAAAGCTTTTTCTGAATTTTTTTCATACTTGCTGCTCCTTTAATAAAATAAAATTACCGTTCGCCACAGTTTTGTGGCAATACTTCTAGCTTCGGAAACTTTAACAGTACAAAATTTCCGAGGACATTTAAATTATAGCACATTTAAGTTGTTCGGGCAATGAATCTGTTATTCTTTTAGCGAAAATTTTTTGCCCTAAAATATGTGCAAATTAACGGTAAGTTTGCTATTATATACAAATTCATTGTCTGATTATTGTGGATATTGTCTAATTCATGTTCCACAGTTCAGAAATGACTGATAATAATACTATCGTATTTAATTTTTACAACAATTGTTTTGTAACAAAAAAGTCTGCGTCAAGAGCAATTTCGATGTGGCTGTGACAAAACAGCCTAACAAACAAAAATGCATCAGACCTTTTCGGGCAACTGATGCATTTCTTTTTTAAACTGTTTTCTTGAATAGACTGCGGTGGCACACCGCCGACATCATTATCTGTTTTCAACTTTCAATTCTTAATTGAAAGCACCGCTCGGGTATTTAACTTTCGCACATGCAAATACTGCTACCCGAATTTGGTGCAACAACTTGTTGCTTATTCTTCCTCAGCAAGCTCATCGGCTGTAACTTCTGCCTGCGGTTCTTCCTTTGCAGCCTCCTCAGGCTCTTTTTCGGAAACAATATCGTCAATTTCCTCAATAAGCTTCTGTTCTGCGCATCTGTGCTTTTTTAAAGCGAGAAATGCTGCTGTGGCAGCCGCAAGTGCAGAGATTGCACCGATGATTGTGTAGAATAATTTTTTGTTTTTATCCATTCCGGCACCTCTTTCAGTATTAATATAAATCAGCGGAAAAACCGTATTTTTCTACTTATTGCTATTTTATATCATTTTTACAAATTTTTCAATAGACAACTGATAATCTTTGCACAAATGGCTGTCAGTGTGTTATATTCTCTTTTTACGCTCTGCAAGGGCAAAAAGCACTCCGCCCGAAATTACAACAAGCATCATAACAGCCGTTGCTGTCACTCCTGTCTGAACACTGCCGTTTTTATCAGGCTGTGAAGGAGTGCTGTCCGATGTTGCGGCACCGCCTGTTGCCGAAGTCGGATTTACAGAGGTTGTACCGACAGTTGCAAGCTCACCCGTCGGTGCAGTCGGTTCTTCCGACTGTGACGATTTCTCAACAAGGACAGCTTAAAAATCTTTGAATACACCTTTGATTCATCAATTTTGCTGAAGAAGAAACAACAAAAGCAGAATAACAAATAAAAATCAAAACAAAAACGGCAGTACCAAAAAATCGGTACTGCCGTTGTTATATAAGAAATTAATCTCTGTTTTTTCGCCGTTAAGAATCATTTCCGCATTCTTAACACGCTCTTTTTGTCGGGGGGCTCAATGCCCTCGAGAGGATAGTCATAACCGAGAGCCTTCCACTTGTACACACCGAGGGTGTGATACGGAAGCACCTCTACACGCTCAACATTCTTGAGCGAGCGGATAAAGTCGGCAAGTCTGAAAAGATACTCGTCCTTATCATTTCTTTCAGGCACAAGAACATGTCTTATCCATACGGGCTTGCCCATATCGGAAAGCTGTCTTGCCATTTCAAGAATATTGGTGTTTGGCTGTCCTGTAAGGATTTTGTGCTGTTCGTTGTCGATATGCTTTATATCAAGCAACAGCAAATCCGTATATTCCATTAGCTCTTTCCACTTTGAATAGAACGGCTCTTTGGTTGTAAACGGGTTGGCGCTTGTGTCAATACAGGTATTAACGCCCTGCTTTTTAGCCTTCTTGAACAAATCAAGCAAAAAGTCAATCTGTAAAAGCGGCTCACCTCCGCTTACTGTGATACCGCCCTTATTTTTCCAATAGGGGCGGTATGCAAGCGCTTTATTAAGCAACTCGTCGGCGGTGTATTCCACGGTGTTTTCATCGTGTTTCCAGGTGTCTGGATTGTGGCAGAACTGGCAACGCATTGCGCAGCCGCTCAGAAAAATCACAAATCTCACGCCCGGACCGTCAACAGAGCCAAAAGTTTCTATTGAGTGTACAAAGCCTTTAACAGCGTTGTCCGACATTACATTCTGTCGTGGCAGGTTCTGGCAATAACATCCAGCTGCTGCTCTCTTGTAAGGTCGATGAACTTAACAGCATAACCCGATACACGGATTGTGAAGTTAGCGTACTCTTCCTTCTCAGGATGCTCCATAGCGTCAATGAGTTTTTCTGTACCGAATACATTTACATTGAGGTGGTGTGCGCCCTGATCAAAGTAGCCGTCCATAACATTTACGAGGTTGTCAACACGCTCGTCATCGTTGTGTCCGAGAGCACCCGGGTTGATTGTCTGAGTATTTGAAATACCGTCAAGAGCGTACTCGTAAGGAAGCTTAGCAACAGAGTTAAGTGAAGCAAGAAGACCGTTCTGCTCTGCACCGTAGCTTGGGTTAGCACCCGGTGAAAGTGGTTCGCCTGCTTTTCTGCCGTCAGGAAGTGAACCTGTAGCCTTACCGTAAACAACATTTGATGTGATTGTAAGGATAGAAGTTGTAGGCTCTGAATCTCTGTATGTGTGGCAATACTTGAGCTTAGCCATGAATGTCTTGAGAAGATCAACGGCAATCTTATCTGCTCTCTCGTCATTGTTACCGTATCTTGGGAAGTCACCCTCTGTTTCAAAGTCAACAGCAATGCCGTCCTCGTCACGGATAACCTTAACCTTAGCGTACTTAATAGCGCTGAGTGAGTCAACAACATGTGAGAAGCCTGCAATACCTGTTGCAAATGTTCTTCTTACATCTGTATCGATAAGAGCCATTTCTGCTGCCTCATAGTAGTACTTATCATGCATGTAGTGAATCATGTTAAGTGTACCAACATAGAGGTGAGCAAGCCAATCCATCATTGTGTCATACTTCTTGATAACTTCGTCATAATCAAGATACTCTGATGTGATAGGTGTATATTCAGGACCAACCTGCATCTTTGTCTTTTCATCAATACCGCCGTTGATAGCGTAGAGAAGGCACTTAGCAAGGTTAGCTCTTGCGCCGAAGAACTGGATTTCCTTACCTGTCTGTGTTGCGGATACGCAACAGCAGATTGAGTAATCATCGCCCCATACAGGACGCATTACATCATCGTTTTCGTACTGAATTGAGCTTGTTGTAACTGAAATATGAGCAGCATACTTCTTGAAGTTCTCCGGAAGTCTTGAAGAATAAAGAACTGTGAGGTTTGGCTCAGGTGAAGGTCCCATATTCTCAAGTGTGTGGAGGAAACGGTAGTCGTTCTTTGTAACCATTGAACGGCCGTCAATGCCAAGACCTGCAACTTCGAGTGTAGCCCATACAGGGTCGCCCGAGAAGAGCTGGTTGTAAGACTCAATTCTTGCAAACTTAACCATACGGCACTTCATAACAAAGTGGTCAACGAGTTCCTGAGCCTGTGATTCTGTAAGTGTACCGTTCTCAAGGTCACGCTCGATGTAGATGTCGAGGAATGTTGATACACGACCAACGCTCATTGCAGCGCCGTTCTGAGTCTTGATAGCAGCAAGATAGCCGAAGTAGAGCCACTGAACTGCCTCTGCAGCGTTCTTAGCAGGCTGTGAAATATCAAAGCCGTAAGAAAGTGCCATTTCCTTCATATCGTTAAGAGCACGAATCTGATCAGCGATTTCTTCACGAAGCTGGAAGTCGCCTCTTCTCATACCCTGACGGTTTGTTTCTGCAAAGTCCTCTTTCTTGCCTTCGATAAGACGGTCAATACCGTAAAGAGCAACTCTTCTGTAGTCACCGACGATTCTGCCTCTGCCGTATGTGTCGGGAAGACCTGTAAGAATCTTGTTGTGACGGGCAAGCTTCATCTCAGGAGTGTAGATATCGAATACACCCTGGTTGTGAGTCTTGTGATATTTTGTAAAGATTTCGTGGAGTTTAGGGTTTGGAGTGTAGCCATACATCTGGCATGACTGCTCAGCCATTTTGATACCGCCGTAAGGCATAAATGCACGCTTGAGAGGCTTGTCTGTCTGAAGACCTACAACCTTTTCAAGGTCTTTATCAAGATATGCAGCGCCGTAAGCTGTGATGCCGCTTACAACCTCAGTTTCCATATCAAGAACGCCGCCCTTGGCTCTTTCTTCCTTCTGGAGTTCCTTGAGCTCGCCCCAGAGCTTGTCTGTAGCTTCTGTAGGACCTTCAAGGAAAGACTGGTCGCCGTCATAAGGTGTGTAGTTTTTCTGAATGAAGTCTCTGACATCAATGTCGGACTCCCATTTGCCACCTGCAAAATTTGTCCATTCTTCTCTCATTACTGTAAAACCTCCGATAATGATAATTAATACTGAATTTTGTATATGACACAAAAAAATGCCGACTCAATTCCAAGCAGACGCCCGGTAAGGTCAGCTCCTTGAAAAAATACGTCATACATCCTTGTATTCTGTCATTTATTCACTTTTATAATCATATAACCAACACCATTAAAATAACACTTTTTAAGGTCGTTGTCAAGCATTTTGAGATACTTTTTACACCACTTTTTCTACACTCAAAACGCTATGGTAAATGAGTACAATTTTAGGGTATGAGAAACATTATTTTCAGCAGTATTTTTTCCTGTATTTGTGCGGAATATTTTGTCATATGCCTGCTCTGCTGCACTGCGGCTTGAATCGTCCTCATAAAGATTCACAAGGAAGTCTGCCTCTACCAAAATTCGGTACGGCAAAGTATCAATATTTCCATAGGTATGATGGTGTCCCACAAGGTAACAAACTTTGTCAATAAATGTTTTTTCGTAGCCGAGAGCGGCAAGCAACTTTTCAGCCTCGTGAGGACCTTCAAGTTCCTGATACTTTCCTGCAGACGAATTGTACTTTTCTTCGCTCGCCTTTATGCCGATGTCGTGAACGATTGCGGAGATTTCAAGAAGCTCCTGATCGTCGGGCAAAAGATTGTCACTTTCACCGATTGTCTTTGCGAATGAATAAACCTTGAGAAAATGGTGAATTCTTTTCTTGTCACTTCCAAAATATTCAATCATAGCAGTTATAACCCTGTCGGTTTTCATATTATCACTCCTTACGGCGAGCCGCCGTACCCTATTCGTGTAGACAGTTTTCAATATCAAAAACATATTATGCCCGAGCATAATATAGTATTTTTGTTTGTGCAATTCTGTAGGGGTAGCATTGCGACTATATTTCAGACGGGAGGATTCGCACAAACAATCACTTTTTCATACTTCTTATATATGCAAAGGTCTTTTCTTCACCCTCATCTCTCAGCATAACCAATAATTTTTCAAGCAAAGCCTCGGTGTTGGGGTGCATACGGTGTTTGCCTCTGATTCTGCAAAAATATGTAAACGGAGCGCCGTCCGTGTAATTTTTGCCGTTGTAGATTTTGCTTGCGGCAACTCGGTCGCAGAACATTTCGATAACATATTTTACAGGCATTTCAACATTTTCAATCTGCTTTGTCTTTGGGTTGTAATCGTTCCAGTATTCGTAATGGTGACGGTTTCTGCCCTTGTGATGCAGCCACGCCTGTGAATAGCCGTACAGCTCTCTTTCCTTTTCATTGGGACTTCTCGTGCCCTGAAAATACTTTGCACCCGGAATAAATTCTGTAGGCGAATACTTTGACAAATCGTGTATTAATCCCTGTCTGAGAATTCCTGCCCTTGCACAGTTGGCAATTACCTTGTGCCTGTGACGGGTTATTGTTCTGAAATGTTTAATCGGATGTGCCATAATTATCACCATAAATTGTTAGTTTGGAAAATACAAAACATTCTCCGACTGACATTTTACCACATTTCTTGCCGATTTAAAATAGCACTTGCAAGATTGTCGAAAAAAAGTTATAATATACAAAGGTTAAAATTTTGTAACCATTTAATGTTAAATTCTATAAGGATAGGTAATCTATGAAAAAGAAAATTTTCATTCTTTTACTTTGTGTTGTCCTCATTGCAACCTGCATATTATGCGGTCTGACGGGAATTTTCGGAAATGATTCTCAAAATTCTCCAAAACCGCAGACGCCCGATACGGCAGTAACCGAAAATATAACATTTCCGAGCACGGTCGATTCGCTCACATTAAAAGTCGGCGAATCAAAGCTTATTGAACTATCATCCGGAAAAGCAAAATCCGTTACCAAATGGACAAGCTCGGACAGTAAAATTGTTACCGTTGATGACGGCGGAAGGGTTGACGCTCTCAAAGAGGGTACGGCTCTGATTTCTGCAATTTCAAAAGACAAATCAAAGTCGGAATTTCAGATTACGGTGGCAAAATCAACCACAAAAAAACAGCAAAGCTACTCAACCTGTATAACGGCAAATCTTGACAAGCTTGAAAGCAATAAGCGTAACACGGCAAAAAACCTGTACGCAATCAAGGTCAACCGCACGGCAAACTGCGTGACGGTTTACACATATGACGAAAAGGGCAAGTACACAATCCCCGTAAGGGCGATGATTTGCTCCACAGGTCTTGACAATTCGACAATCACGGGTGACTACACAATCGGAATCAAGTCCGAATGGCTTTCCCTTGTGGGCGATGTTTTCGGAAGATACATCAGCGGAATTTCTGGCGATTATCTTTTCCACTCCGTTCCCTACTACTCAATGAGCGAAGAAGATTTGGAGCTTGAGGAGTTCAACAAGCTTGGCGAACAGGCGTCACAAGGATGCGTAAGACTTGCGGTTTCGGATGCAAAGTGGGTTTATGACAACTGCCCCACAGGCACAAATGTAAGCATATATGACGACGCAGAAAATGCAGGCCCTCTCGGAAAACCGGATGCAATCAAAATCACCGATTTTACCAACAAATGGGATCCGACAGACAGCAACAAAAAATGCCCGTATGCCAAAGCAACACCAATAATCAGCGGTGCAAACGATTACACAATCAAAAGCGGCGGCGAATTTTACGCCCTTGCAGGAGTAACAGCCGTTGACACCTGCGGCAACGACATAACATCAAATATCGAAGTTTTCGGCAATGTAGTAACCACCCGAAAAGGCAAGTACAAGGTAACATATTCAGTCACCGATGTACTTAAAAGAACATCAAGCGTAACGATTACGGTAACGGTGCAATAAACCGCCGCAGTCAATTTAAGAAGATAGTTCCGCAAAAGCAAAAATAAAGATGCCCGAACGGAGATTTTAAATTGAAAATGGAAAATGAATGTCGGGAAGACAGTTTGCAAAATGCAAAACATCGTCTTCCCGACTATTTTTTATATATGAAAGTTGTTGTTTATCTGTTGGGGCGGATATCATTCGCCCGCAAGCAACGGTACAGACTACATATTAATACAAATTTTATAAATGCTGCAAAGCAACTGTAATAATGTATGGATGAACCGTGTTCGCCCATACAGATTTGTACAAACATTGCATACCTACACTCGGGCATATTCACTCTCTCATTAACAAGACTGTCTTCCCGAAAGGGCTGCGATGGCATACCGCTGACCATAATTTTCAATTTTCCATTTTACATTTTCAATTTAAAAAGAATCTCCCGAACACGGCAAATGCCATATTCGGGAGAATTTTTTATTTATTCACATATTCACTTTGTACAAGCTTTAGCCAAAATTATTCGGCATCGGGAAGGCTTGCAAGCTTTTCAAGGTGAGCATACTTATCAGCAGCAACCTTTTCAGCCTTTTCAAAGAGTTTTTCTGCTCTTTCGGGGAATGAACGAGTGAGTGAGTTATAACGAACTTCGCCCATGATGAAGTCACGATATGATGCAGAAGGAGCTTTACCGTCAAGCATGAACGGATTCTTTCCTTCGTCTGCAAGACGAGGATCGTAACGGAAGATGTTCCAGTAACCTGCCTCAACAGCCTTTTTCTCCTCAAGCTGAGCAATGCCCATGCCACCCTTGATACCGTGGTTGATACACGGAGCATAGCAGATTACGAGTGACGGACCGTTGTAGCTTTCAGCCTCAACCATAGCCTTGAGAACCTGATTGTTGTCAGCACCCATAGCGCACTGTGCAACATAAACATAGCCGTAGCTCATTGCAATAGCGGCGAGGTCTTTCTTCTTAACAGCCTTACCTGCGGCGGCAAACTGTGCAACCGAACCTACAGGAGTAGCCTTTGAAGCCTGACCGCCTGTGTTAGAATAAACCTCGGTATCGAATACAAGGATATTAACATTTTCGCCTGATGCGATTACATGGTCAAGACCGCCGAAACCGATATCGTAAGCCCAACCGTCACCGCCGAAGATCCACATTGACTTCTTAGCGAGTTCGTCCTTGTCAACGAGTGTTTTCTTAACGAGTTCGCCAACCTTTGCGTCCTCTGTGTTCTTTTCGAGTTCAGCGATAAGAGCGTCTGTTGCAGGACGGCTTGAAGTTGAATCTGTTACTGTGTCGAGATAGTTCTGGCAAGCTGTCTTGAGGTCAGCGCTGTCTGTATCCTTCTGAATACCCTCAACATACTCGATAAGTCTGTTGCGGATAGCCTTCTGACCGAGAGCCATACCAAGACCGAACTCTGCGTTATCTTCAAAGAGTGAGTTCTGCCAAGCAGGACCGTAACCCTTCTTATTCTTTGTATAAGGTGTTGCAGGAGCAGATGCACCCCAAATTGATGAACAGCCTGTTGCGTTAGCAATGAACATTCTGTCACCGAAAAGCTGTGTAACAAGCTTTGCGTATGGTGTTTCACCGCAGCCTGCGCAAGCGCCTGAGAATTCAAGCAACGGCTGTTTGAACTGACTGCCCTTAACTGTAGTGAACTTGAACTTCTCGTGAACTTCAGGCTTATCTTCAAGTGTGAGAGCGTAGTCAAATACTGCCTGCTTAGGACGCTGTGAGTCGATTGGCTGCATTGTGAGAGCCTTAGCGCCCTTCTTACCCGGACAAACCTGAGCACAAGCGCCGCAACCCGTACAGTCGAGTGTTGAAACTGTCATTACAAAGTTGAGGTCCTTGAGTCCCATCATTGGGAGGCTCTTTGTGTTTTCGGGAGCTTTTGCAAGCTCATCGGCTGTCATGGCAACAGGACGGATTACAGCGTGAGGACATACGATTGCACATCTGTTACACTGAATACAGTTTTCAGGATTCCATTCAGGAACATCAACTGCGATACCTCTCTTTTCATAAGCGGCAGAACCGTTAGGAGCAGTACCGTCAACATGATCCATAAATGTTGAAACAGGGAGCTTGTTACCCTTATATGCATTTACAGGCTTGAGGATTTCGTTTACATACTCAACGAGAGCGCCGTTACCCTCTGCCTTGTCGGCAACTGAATTATCAACAGCGTTAGCCCAATCAGCAGGAATTTCAACCTTCTTGAGGTCTTCCATACCACGGTCAATAGCGGCGTAGTTCATATCTACGATAGCCTGACCTTTCTTCATGTATGACTTCTTAGCGGCAGCCTTCATAAGCTCCTTAGCCTTGTCGGCAGGAATAATATCTGCAATCTTGAAGAATGCTGACTGAAGAACCGTGTTGATACGACCGCCAAGACCGATTTCCTTACCGATCTTGATACCGTCAATTGTGTAGAAGTTGATGTGTCTTTCAGCGAGAATCTTCTTCATCTTACCCGGGAGACGCTCGGAAAGCTCTTCTGTATCCCATGGGCAGTTAAGAAGGAATGAACCGCCTTCTTTAAGGTCATCAACAATATCGTACTTGTCAACATAAGACGGATTGTGACAGGCAACAAAGTCTGCCTTTGAAATGTAGTATGTTGACTTAATAGGAGTTTTACCGAAACGAAGGTGAGAAACTGTAAGACCGCCTGACTTCTTTGAGTCATATGCAAAGTAGCCCTGAGCGTACATATCGGTGTTATCGCCGATAATCTTGATTGAGTTCTTGTTAGCACCGACAGTACCGTCAGCACCAAGGCCCCAGAACTTACAGCTGTGTGTACCCTTCGGAGTTGTATCGGGATTTTCAACAATCGGAAGTGAGAGGTTTGTAACATCATCAACAATGCCGATTGTAAATCTTCTCTTAGGTGTTTCGCTTTCAGCGTTTCTGTAAACAGCGATGATGTCGCCTGGTGTTGTATCCTTTGAGCCAAGACCGTATCTGCCTGTGTAAACCTTTACACCTGCAAAGTCCGAACCGTTGATAGCGGCGAGAACATCAAGATAAAGAGGTTCGCCGATTGAACCGGGTTCCTTTGTTCTGTCAAGAACAGAGATTGTCTTAACAGTCTTAGGAAGCTCTCTGAGCATATAGTCGGCAACGAAAGGTCTGTAAAGGTGAACTTTAAGAAGACCGACCTTTTCGCCTGCAGCATTGAGGTAATCAACAACTTCTTCCGTACAGTCACAAACAGAACCCATAGCAACGATAACATGCTCTGCATCCTCTGCACCGTAGTAGTTGAACGGCTTGTAGTCAGTGCCGATTTTAGCATTAACCTTGTCCATGTACTTAACAACAACTTCGGGAACTGCGTCATAATACTTGTTACAAGCTTCTCTTGCCTGGAAGAAGATATCGTCGTTCTGAGCAGTACCTCTTGTTACAGGATGCTCAGGGTTAAGAGCACGACGACGGAAAGCCTCAACTGCATCCCAGTTAAGCATATCGGCGAGGTCTGAGTAATCCCACTCCTCAATCTTCTGAATTTCGTGAGAAGTTCTGAAACCGTCAAAGAAATGAAGGAAAGGAACTCTGCCTTCAATAGCTGCAAGGTGAGCAACAGCGGCAAGGTCCATACATTCCTGAGGATTGTTTGAACAAAGCATTGCATAACCTGTCTGACGGCAAGCGTAGATATCTGAGTGGTCACCAAAAATAGAAAGTGCGTGGCTTGTGAGCGCACGGGCTGATACATGAATAACGCCCGGAAGGAGCTCGCCTGCCATCTTGTACATATTCGGAATCATAAGGAGCAGGCCCTGTGATGCTGTGTAAGTTGTGGTCAAAGCACCTGCTGCGAGTGAGCCGTGAACAGCACCTGATGCGCCGCCCTCCGACTGCATTTCCGTTACCTGAACCTGTCTGCCGAAAAGGTTCTTGGCACCCTGTGCCGAGAACTTGTCGGTAAGGTCAGCCATTACGGAAGAAGGTGTAATAGGATAGATAGCCGCAACATCGGTAAACGCATAAGAAACATGAGCTACTGCGCTGTTACCATCCATAGTTTTCATTTTTCTTGCCAATGGAATCGTCCTCCTTTTTAATCAAAGCGGCAAAGGAAATGATGCCGCATAAATTTTCGATACCCGTTAATTACGCACCGTAAATCAACAAGCGGTACGGATACTTTGTATCATCTTAAATTTTATCACTTAAACACCGATTTGTAAAGTGTTTTACACAAGAAATTCAAAGCAGGATATATATTTTTGTTTCGTTTTTTACAAAAAAGTTTTTTATATTTACTTGTTCCTGTCAAGATATCTTGTTGTTGATTTTTTAAAAATCAATAACAAAGGTTTTGGTTATTTGTACGAACGATTGCAATGTTATGCTCGGGCATAATATGTTTTTTACATTACAAACTTGCTTCCCGACCATAATTTTCAATTTTCCATTTTCAATTTTACATTTAATTAAACCTTTCGCTCGGGCATAGTTTGTTTTTTGACATTACAAACTATCTACACGAATTGGGAACGGCGGCTCGCCGTAATTTTCAATTTATAAATGCTTTATCGCTTCGCTTAAATCCGTACACAAAAAATCTATCATCGGTTTAATTTCGTCTGTCGGCTCTGACAAATCGGGAACCATAACCGTGGTCATACCTGCGGCATGTGCAGATTTTATGCCGTTAATGCTGTCCTCAAACGCAACGCAGTCCACCGGCTCAAGCCCGAGCTTCTTTGCGGCTATCAAAAAAACCTCGGGATCGGGTTTGCCGTTTTTAACATCATCACCGCACACGAATGCGTCAAATTTATCATAGAGATTGATTTTCTTCATAATCTTCAAAGCCGTTTGTGACGAGGTTGAAGTTGCAAGCGAAATTTTACAACCGACTGATTTTAAATAATCAAAAATTTCGTACAAGCCTTTTTTTACAGGCACACCGTTCTTTTCGATACGCTTAAAATAGCGGATTCTCGACTCCGCCTTGTAAGCAGGATAGTCAAAATCATCGCCGTAAACCGACTTGTAATATTCGTAGGAATCCTCACTGCGAAGTCCGATTGTCTTTTTGAAAATGTCGAGATTAAACTCTTTGCCATCCTCATCAAGCATTTCCTGCCAGATTGAATAAACAAGCCTTTCGCTGTCAATCATAAGCCCGTCCATATCAAAAACTGCGCCCTTAAACATAAAACCGCCCCTTTTTTCGCTTTTAAGTCTGTATATAATAGCATATTTTACAAAAAAAGACAAATCGGTTGTAATTGCGACAAAGTTATGATACAATCGTTTAAATGGTCTGTGAAAAATATAAATTTGAGGGTAAGGAAATTTTATGGCAACATCAATTTATGCAAAACCTATCAAAGCAAAAACGATTCTGAAGTTCACTTTGCCAACCGTTCTTATGATGGTTTTTATGTCACTTTACACGGTTGTTGACGGAATCGTTGTTGCGAACTGTGTCGGAAGTGACGCATTGTCCGCAATCAATATTGTATATCCGTTCACGCTCGTATTTATGGCTGTGGGCTTAATGTTTTCAACAGGCTCAAATGCTATAATCGCAAAGAAAATGGGAGAAGGCAAACAGGAGGAAGCAAACCGACTTATGTCCGGTGTTGCAATCACGGCAACGGTCATTTCTGTTATCATTGCTGTGCTGTTCACAATTTTTGCCGAACCTATGTACATGATGTTCGGCTCAAACGAAAAAATTCTCCCCTACTGCATTGACTACGGCAGCGTTATGATTCCGTATGGCTTTGTAATGTGCTGGCAGATGCTCAACCAATCGTACCTTGTAACAGCAGACAAGCCACATATCATGCTTGTTTTCTCGATACTGTCGGGTTGCACAAAACATTGTGCTTGACATTCTTTTTATGGCTTGTGTGGGATTTTTGGAATAATCGGTGCAGGACTCGGCACAATCATCGGAATGGCTGTGGGTGCAATTCCGCTTTTTGCTCTTTTTCAACAAAAAGCAGACTCTGCACTTTGGCAAGCCTGAATTCAAGGTAAGTGAAATCCTCTTTGCTATGGCAAACGGCTCGTCAGAGGCTGTGACAAATCTTTCAACAGCCGTGACAACAGCGCTGTTCAACATTCAGATGATGCACTTTGCAGGCGCAAAAGGCGTTGCGGCTATAAGTGCTATTTTGTACATTCACTTTATTTTCACTGCGGTTTCGTTTGGATTCACTTCGGGAGTTTCACCCGTCATCAGCTTTAACTACGGCGCACAAAATCACGAAAAACTGCAAAAGCTGTTCAAATTATGCATAAAAATCACGCTGATAATTTCGGTTGCAATGATTACGGCATCTGAATTTTTTGCAGAACCGCTTGTCGGAATTTTCTCGGCAGGCAACGAAAAAATTCAGCAGATTGCACTCAGCGGATTCAGAATTTTTGCAATAAATTATCTGTTGTGCGGAATGAATATTTTCGCATCGGGACTTTTCACCGCACTCAACAACGGCAAGATTTCAGCCGTAATTTCAGTTGCAAGAACGCTTGTTTTCGAGTGTGCCGCAATGCTGATTTTGCCGATGTTTATAGGCATAAACGGTGTATGGTCGGCATTGCCCGTTGCAGAATTGTGTGCCGTTGCAATTTCCGTAACATTTATAATTGCCAATGCAAAAAAATACCATCTGGTCGGTGTACCACCGCACCCCGTTCGTGCAGACAGTTTATAATATTGAAAGCATATCATGCCAGAGTGTAGCATTGTAACCATTTGTACAAATAAACGCAAAAAATCCGAGCATCAAAACAATGCTCGGATAATTTTTTACAACCAACAATTAAAGTTCAATTAAAATCGAAATCAGATTGCACGAACTCTGATTACGCCGTCAACTGCTGCGATTTTTGCAAGGTCATCTGCACCGGCGCCTGCAACATCAATAATTGTGTAAGCATAGTCGCCACGGCTCTTTGAAAGCATATTTTCAACATTGCCGCTGATCTGTGTGAGAACCTTCTTGAGAAGCTCGGGAACATTCTTGTGAGCAACGCAGAAACGGGTATCGTCAGCATTTGTTCTTGCAAGTGAAATTGCAGGATAGTTTACGGAGTTGATGATGTTACCGTTCTCGAGATACTCCTTAACCTGATCACAAGCCATAACAGCACAATTTTCTTCACTTTCGGGAGTTGATGCACCGAGGTGTGGGAGGCAGATAATATTCTCTTCACCGAGGATATCGTCTGTTCCGAAGTCTGTAACATACTTAGCAACCTTGCCGCTCTTAACAGCCTCAAGAACTGCTGTTGAATTAACAAGACCGTCACGGCTGAAGTTGAGAATACGAACACCGTCTTTCATCTTGGCAATCATATTGGCATCAACCATATCTCTTGTGTCATCAGTAAGCGGAACATGGATTGTGAGATAGTCGCAATTTACCATAACATCTTCTGCGCTCTTCATGAGCTTAACTGTAGGAGCAAGCTTGAGAGCGTTGCCTACAGACATAAACGGGTCAAAGCCGATTACATTCATACCGAGAGCAACAGCGGCATTTGCAACAAGAATACCGATTGCTCCAAGACCGATAACACCGAGGGTCTTGCCCTTGATTTCGGGACCGACGAACTGACTCTTGCCCTTTTCAACCATCTTACCGACAGCTGCACCGTTGCCCTTGAGAGTCTTTGCCCATTCATAACCCTCAATAACCTTACGGTTTGAAATAAGAAGTCCTGCGATAACAAGCTCCTTAACAGCGTTTGCGTTAGCACCCGGTGTATTGAAAACAACAATACCCTGCTCACTGCACTTATCCTTCGGAATGTTGTTTGTGCCTGCGCCTGCTCTTGCAATTGCAAGAAGGTTGTCGGCAAATTCCATATCGTGCATTGCGGCACTTCTTACAAGAACTGCGTCAGGGTTCTGAACATCGTCACCGTATTTATAGTTATCACCGAGACGGCTTGTGCCGATAGCGGCGATTTTGTTTAATGTAAGAATGTTATACATCAAAATCAATCCTTTTTAATTTTTTATTTTAAGAATTTACAATAACAGGCGAACAGCGTTCGCCCGTTATATCATAATATTCAATAATTACTTGTTTTCAGCCTCGAACTTCTTCATAAACTCAACGAGTTTTTCAACGCCCTCATAAGGCATAGCGTTGTAAATTGAAGCTCTCATACCGCCGACTGTGCGATGACCCTTGATATTAACAAGACCGTTTTCAGTAGCCTCTTTAACGAATTTAGCGTCAAGGTCAGCGTCACCTGTAACGAACGGAACATTCATAAGCGAACGATCCTCGGGAACAACAGTACCCTTGAAAAGCTCTGAAGAATCGAGGAAACCGTAGAGAAGGTCAGCCTTCTTTTTGTTGATTTCATACATCTTATCAAGACCGCCAACCTCGTTCTTAATCCACTCAAGAACAAGCTTTGCAATGTAGATTGTGTAGCAAGGCGGTGTGTTGAACATTGAACCGTTGTCAGCGTGAGTTTTCCAGTTAAGCATTGTAGGAGTGATATCCATAGCGTTGCCGATAAGATCCTCACGAACGATAACAACCGTAAGACCTGCCGGAGCCATGTTCTTCTGCGCGCCTGCATAGAGAACGCCGAACTTTGAAACATCAATCGGTCTTGAAAGAATACAGGAAGAAATATCTGCAACGAGCGGAACATCACCTGTGTCGGGAAGCTCGTGATAAACAGTACCGTAAATTGTGTTGTTCATACAGATGTAGAAATAGTCAGCGTCCTTTGTGAATGTTGAAGGATCAAGCTTTGGAATGTATGTGAAGGTCTTGTCAGCCGATGAAGCAACAACATTAGCCTGACCGTAACGGGCAGCCTCTGCATGAGCCTTTTTAGCCCACTGACCTGTAATAACATAATCAGCCTTACCGCTCTTTGTCATAAGGTTCATAGGGATAGCCGCAAACTGTGTTGACGCACCGCCCTGAAGGAAAAGAACCTTGTAGTTGTCAGGAATGTTCATAACCTCTCTCAAAAGAGCCTCGGCACCCTCGATGATTGTACCGTAAATTTTTGAGCGGTGTGACATTTCCATAACGCTCTGACCACTGCCTTCGTAGTCGAGCATTTCTGCCGCTGCTTTTTTAAGCACAGACTCAGGCAGCATTGAAGGACCTGCCGAAAAAATTATATACTCTTGCCATTTCTGATATCTCCCTTTTTAAAGAAAATTTAAAAATATAGTTGTAAAAATAAATACATTTCAATTATACGCTTTTAGCACGCTAAAGTCAATAAATTCATAGCACTAAAGCATAAAAAACGAAAAATTTCGTGATTCTGTTGTGCAAATAAATCAGCCAAGCTTAATTTTGCCGATGCAACCAACGATTTCATCCCTCATACGCTCAGCCTCTTTACGAGCGGCAACGGCAAAGTCATCTTCTGTAAGCCCCTGCTTTTTCCATGCACACATAATGCCTCGGCTTGAGTTGATGATTGCACCAAGACCGTTTTCGTCAAATGCGTTTTTAACATCATCGGCACCGCCGCCCTGAGCACCGTAACCGGGAACAAGGAAGAATGTGTGCGGAAGTTTTGCTCTCATTTCACCGAGCTGTTCGGGATATGTTGCACCAACAACTGCGCCTACTGCCGAATAGCCGTGCTTACCCATAAGGTCTTCGCCCCAGCCTTCGCACATCTTGCCCATATGCTCATAAACGCTCTCATTTGTTTCAAGCTTCATATCCTGAAGTTCGCCCGAGCTCGGGTTTGAAGTTTTTACAAGAACAAAAATGCCCTTGTCGTCTGAATCGCAAATTTTTGCAAGCGGCTTGATACCGTCTGTTCCGAGGTAGCCGTTTACCGTGAGTGCGTCTGCACCGAATGCGTCAATACTTTCGCCTGCAACATCTGTATGACCGAGGTGTGCCGTAGCATATGCCTCCATAGTTGTGCCGATATCATTACGCTTGCCGTCTGTGATAACGAACATACCCTTTGACTTTGCATAAGCGATTGTGTCGCAAAGAGCCTTAACACCCTGCCAGCCGTACATTTCATAATATGCAGCCTGTGGCTTTACGGCAGGAACAATATCATAAAGTGCGTCAATAAGCGCCTTGTTGAATTCAAAAAGTGCAGCAGCCGCACCCTCAAGCGTCTTGCCATACTTTTCAAAGCATTTTGTTTTGATTGATTCGGGAACATAGTCAAGCTTTGGGTCAAGACCTGCAACCGTAGGATTCTGCATTTTTACAATATTTTCGATAAGTCTGTCAAATGCCATAGTGATTCTCCTCATTTTTTGTTATTTTTTCTATGGTCGGGCAAACAATTCATATCCCGACTGCAATATATTTTTTACAATGCTGTTGTTCGCCCCTACGAATTATTATTTTTTAGCTGTTGATAATATCATAAAGTTCATTTGAGAACTTGTAATAATCCTGTCTGTCCTCTTTTACGAACTGAATTGCAGGACGGGGATGCGTGTTGTACTGACCTGTGAGAAGGTACGGAATATCGTAACCCCACTTAATGCCCTCAGCCTTAAATTTGTGGGTGTACTCCTCAATGATTTTGAGAATAGGAGCAACCTGATACTTCGGGTTCTTGAGGAAACCGAGAAGAAGTTCAAGCGCACAGTTGCCTGCGCCTCTGCCCATGCCGTCAACGGTTGCGTCAAGGTAGCTGACACCCTGAGTCATAGCCTCAATTGTGTTGGCAAAAGCAAGCTGCTGGTTGTTGTGAGCGTGAATACCTACCGACTTGCCGTACTTGTCGGCAATTGAGCAGTAAAGGTCTGCAAGTCTTCTTGACTCCTCGGGATAGAGTGCGCCGTAGCTGTCAACAATGTAGAAAGCGTTTACGGGAGTTTTGCCGAGAGTTTCAAGAGCCGCTGTAATATCCTCGGTTCTTGCCTTTGAAACAGCCATAATATTGATTGTTGTTTCGTAGCCCTTCTTTGCAGCGTCCTCAATCATTTCAACAGCCGCAGGAATTGCGTTGATGTATGTTGCAACTCTGATGAGGTCAATCGGGCTGTCCTTCTTTGCGATAATATCCTTCTTAAAATCTGTTCTGCCGACATCAGCCATAACAGCGATTTTAAGAGGAGTCTTGTTGTCGCCTACAATTTTTCTGATATCTGCATCGTTACAGAATTTCCACTTACCGAAATCTTCTTCGTTAAAGATTTCCTTTGATGCCTTGTAGCCGAATTCCATATAATCAACACCGGCTTTAACATTTGCATTGTAAAGAGCCTTGATAAATTTGTCGTCAAATCTGAAATCGTTACAAAGACCACCGTCACGGATTGTTGCGTCTACTACTCTGATATCCTGTCTTACCGACAGGAGGTCGCCTTTCTGTGCCATAATTTTACTCCTTTATGTTAAAGTTTATATTAAATTAAATTTATTTGGTGAGCGAACACGGCGAGCCGCCGTCCCCAATTCGTGCAGACAGTTTGACAAATAAAAAACATTTATGCCCGAGCGTAGTACAGCTACCGTTTGCACAATTTTAATCGTATCAACATCTACAATTAAAACAAACTCAATCTTCAAAAACTATCTTACCGCCGAGGATTGTCTTTTTGACTTTACCTGTGAGGGTTCTGCCTTTAAACGGGGTATTTTTGCTTTTGCCGTGAAGTTTACCAGCATCAACTGTCCATTCTTCATCGGGATTTATAAGAACAACATCGGCATTTGCACCGACTGAAAGAGTGCCTGCGTTGATTTTCAAAATCCTTGCAGGATTAACACTCATCTTCTCAACAAGCTGTGAAAGCGTCATTCTGCCTGTCTTAACCAGGTATGTGTTGCAGACCGCAAACGAGGTTTCCATACCGATTGAACCGTTGGGGGCTTTTACAAAATCAGCCTTTTCCTCGGGTGTGTGCGGTGCGTGGTCGGTTGCTATGGCATCAAGTGTGCCGTCACAAAGCCCGTTGATAACCTCGTCAACATCAGTCTGAGTTCTGAGAGGCGGATTCATTCTGTAATCAGCGTCACCTCTTAAAAGCTCCCTGTCCGTGAGCGAAACATAATGCGGAGCGGTTTCGGCGGTCACCTTAACACCTCTCCTTTTGGCATCACGGATAAGTGCAACGCTTGTTTTGGTGCTGACATGGCAGATATGAATAGGCTCGTTAAGAGCGGCGGCAAGTGCAATTTCTCTTGCAGTTCCGCAGTCCTCGGCACCGGCAGGGATTCCCTTGACACCGAGCTTTTCCGAAACCTCGCCCTCGTTAATTTTACCGCCGTCGGCAAGAAACAAGTCCTCGCAATGTGCGACAATTGTCATGCCGAGCTTTGGAGCTTTTTTCTATTGCGTCACTCAAATACTTTGTGTTTTCTAACAGGTCTGCCGTCATCGGTAAGTGCTATTGCACCTGCACTTTTCTACAGCGTCAATGTCTGTGGGTTCTTCGCTTTTAAG
>ENA-OQHK01000036-OQHK01000036.1-human-gut-metagenome-genome-assembly--contig:-NODE-36-length-30075-cov-3.974489_pt1 | contig 30075 bp, 28 predicted proteins | sample MGYA00242562_ERZ504715 | MGnify/ENA primary metagenome ERZ504715 (study PRJEB26092, sample SAMD00036445) | human gut metagenome | host: Homo sapiens | study: EMG produced TPA metagenomics assembly of...
GCCGTTTTTATGTTTAGGTTTAAAATAAATTATTCGGGTCTGCCGATTTTGCGGAAACGCTCATAGCGTGCATTCAAAAGCTCTTCGTCATCAAGGGCAAGATTCTTTTCAAATGTTCTTTTGATGAGCATTTTAAGGCTTTCAAACATAGCATGATCGCCTGCCTTTGGCTGACGGATGATTCTCTCGATTACACCGAGGTCAAACAAATCCTGTGCGGTAAGCCTGAGAGCCTCTGCCGCATCAGCCGCCTTTGAACTGTCTTTCCAGAGAATTGACGCACAACCCTCGGGAGAAATTACCGAATAAACGGAATTTTCAAGCATCCATACTTCATCGGAAACTGCAAGTGCAAGCGCACCGCCGCTGCCGCCCTCACCGATAAGAACGGTAAGTACGGGAGTTTTGAGAGTCATCATTTCCATGAGGTTTTCGGCAATAGCCTGTCCCTGACCTCTTTCCTCCGCACCGATTCCGGGGTATGCACCGCTTGTATCAACAAGGCAAAGAACAGGTCTTCTGAACTTTTCAGCCTGTTTCATAAGTCTTAAAGCCTTGCGGTAGCCCTCGGGATGAGCCTGACCGAAGTTGCGTTCAACACGCTCTTTTGTATTTCTGCCCTTTTCAATTCCGATTACAGTAACAGGAGTGTCAAAGAGCATTGCAAGTCCTGCAACAACTGCTTTATCGTCGGCATATCTGCGGTCACCGTGAAGCTCAATGAAGCTGTCACCGAACATATGGGCAATATAGTCAACCGAGGTCAGCTTGTTAGCATCTCTCGCCGCCATAACCTTTTCGTAAGCTGTCATTTTTAAGCCTCCTCACCGCTGTAACCGTGCAATTTAAGCAATTTTACAAGTGTAGATTTCAAGTTATTTCTGCTGACAACCGAATCAATAAAGCCCTTCTGAAGAACAAATTCCGAGGTTTGGAAGTCCTTGGGGAGCTTTTGACGAATTGTCTGCTCGATTACTCTCGGACCTGCAAAGGCAACAAGACAATCGGGCTCGGCAAGAATAATGTCGCCCTCCATTGCAAACGACGCCGTAACACCGCCTGTTGTCGGGTCTGTAAGCACGGTGATGTAGAGATTACCTGCGTCGCTGTGTCTTTTTACCGCACCCGAAGTTTTTGCCATTTGCATAAGCGAGAGGATGCCCTCCTGCATTCTTGCACCGCCTGCGGCAGTACAAACAACAATCGGCATTGCATTTTCGGTTGCATATTCAAACGCACGGGTGATTTTTTCGCCCGTTACAACGCCCATACTTCCCATCATAAAGGTCGGATCCATAACACAGAGTACGGTATCAATGCCGTTCATCTTACATTCTCCGCAGATAACAGACTCCTTAGCACCTGTTTTTCTCGCCTTTTCAAGCTTTTCGTCATATCCCGGAAAATCAAGAATATTATGGCTTGAAAGGTCTGCATCAAACTCAACAAAGGTATCCTTGTCGGCAAGCATTTCAACTCTGTCTCGTCCGTTCATTCTGAAATGGTGGTTGCACTTTGTGCAGACATGAAGATTTTCCTCCATATCCGTCGTAAGGAGCATAGTGTTGCATTTGGGGCATTTTATCCACATTTCTTCGGGAACGAAGGGAACATTTTTGCTCTCGCCCTCATCGGACTCAAGCTCATTCTTCGGTTTTCTGAAAGCAAACAAATCCATATCTTTTACTTCTTCCTGTCGGCGTGTTTCTCTTCAAACTCTGCCATAAAATCTGTTGTATATTCACCGCTCACAAACTGTTCGTCCGAGAGAATCTCGGCAAGAAGGTCACGGTTAATGTCAATTCCGTCAATGGTAAGCTCGGAAAGAGCCATTTTCATCTTTCTGATTGCCTCGGCACGGCTTCTTGCCTGAACAATCAGCTTGCCGATCATCGAATCATAGTACGGAGGAACAAAATAGTCCTGATAAATCGCCGTATCAAATCTTACAAATGCGCCGCCCGGGGTGTGAAGTCTTGTAATTCTTCCGCAGCTCGGTCTGAATCCCTTTTCCGGATTTTCGGCATTGATTCGGCATTCAATTACATTGCCGTGTGTGAAGATGCTGTCCTGAGTGCGGGAAAGCTTTGCACCTGCGGCAATTCTTATCTGCCACTGAACAATGTCAAGACCTGTTACCATTTCGGTAACGCCGTGTTCAACCTGCAAACGGGTGTTCATTTCCATAAAGTAGAAGTTGTTGTCCATATCAAGCAAAAATTCAACTGTGCCTGCATTGACATAGTTGACTGCCTTTGCCGCCTTAACAGCCGCAATCATCATCTCTTTACGGGTTTTCTCGTCAAGAGCGGGGCTTGGACTTTCTTCAATCATCTTCTGGTTCTTTCTCTGAACAGAGCATTCACGCTCACCAAGACAAACGATATTGCCGTATTTATCACACAAGAGCTGCATTTCAATGTGTTTTACAGGGTGAATGAATTTTTCTATGTAGCAGGCACCGTCACCGAATGCTGACTGCGCCTCGCTTGAAGCTGACAAAAATGCCTCTTCAAACTGCTCCATTGAATCAACACGGCGAATACCCTTTCCGCCGCCGCCCGAACGAGCCTTGATGAGAAGCGGAAAACCGATTTTTTCAGCTTCCTCTTTTGCCTGTTCAACGCTTTCAACAATATCGCAACCGGGGGTTACGGGAACACCTGCGGCACGCATAGTCTTTCTTGCGTTGTCCTTGTCGCCCAAAAGCTTTATCATTTCGGATGAAGGACCGATAAAGTTGATGTTGCACTGTTCACAGAGCGAAACAAACTTGGCATTTTCGGACAAGAGTCCGTAGCCGGGATGAATAGCCTGAGCACCGCTTTCAACGGCAACGGTGAGAATTGCAGGCATATTGAGGTAGCTGTCGGCAACACGGTTACCGCCTACGCAGTAGCTTTCATCGGCAAGCTGAACATGCAGGGAGTCCTTGTCTGCCTCAGAGTAAATTGCTACTGTGCTGATGCCCATTTCACGGCAGGCACGGATAATTCTTACTGCAATTTCGCCTCGGTTGGCAATCAGAATTTTTGAGAACATTTTTTCACTTCCAGTTATTTATCGCATTACGGCTGTCTGCACCCAAAACGGCACAGACAGCCTTTAAAATCACTTATTTTCAACAAGTGCAAACGAAAGCTCGGCACTTACGCAGAGCTTGCCGTCAACATAACCCTTTGCGTCAATAAAGTAGAACGCACCTCTGCTCTTTGTGAGTGTGCAGACACTTTCAAGAGTGTCGCCCGGTTTCACGGGATTTCTGAACTTAACATTGTTCATCTTTGTAAAGTAAGGTGTGCAGTTCTTAACCTTGTCTGCAAGAAGGCAACAGCTTGCCTGTCCCATCATTTCGCAGAGAATAACACCCGGAACAACGGGGTTACCGGGGAAATGTCCCTGTAAAAAAGAACTCGTCACCTTTGATTGTATATCTGCCTTTGCCGTGTTTTCGTCAACGCTTTCAGCCTCTTCAACAAGAAGCATATTGTCACGGTGCGGCAAAATCTTTTTAATTTCTTCCTGATTCATACTGTCCTCCGATTATTTAACCTTGAATAACGGCTGACCGTATTCAACAAGATCTCCGTCCTTAACAAGAACTTCAACGATTTCATAGTCGTCCTCAGCCTGAATTTCGTTCATACACTTCATAGCCTCGATAATGCAAACGGTTGAGCCCTTACTTACTTTCTTTCCGACAGGAGCAAAAGGAGCCTTGCCCGGTGCCGATGCGGCATAGAATACGCCGACAATCGGAGCGTTTACAGTCTTGGCGTCTTCCTCGGGAGCGGCAGGCTGAGCCGCAGGAGCCTGTGGCTGAACAGGCGCAGGAGCAGGAACATCTGTTGCAGTCGGCTGATATGCACCGATTGGAGATGCATTAAAAAATCTGCTGTGCCGGATGTTCTTTTTCAAGATGAATCTTTGTACCGTCCTCTTTTTCAATTTCAAGAACGCTCAAAGAAGAATTTTCAAGAAGGGAAATATATTCCTTGATTTCTTCGATTTTATTCATAGTAATTCCCTCGCTTAATATTTTTTAAATACAAGACAAGCGTCATGTCCGCCAAAGCCGAGGTTGGTTGAAGCGGCAACATTTACATCACGCTTAACTGCTTTGTTAGGTGTATAGTTAAGGTCAAGACCTTCATCGGGTTCGTCAAGGTTGATTGTCGGCGGAATAACACCGTCATTGAGAGCCATAACCGAAGCGATAGCCTCAACTGCGCCTGTTGCACCGAGAAGATGACCTGTCATTGATTTTGTTGAGCTGATATTTGCATCATAAGCCTTTTCACCGAGAGCCGTCTTGATAGCCATTGTTTCGGTAAGGTCGTTAAGATGTGTGCTTGTGCCGTGAGCATTGATGTAAAGCTGTGCGTCATCGGCAACATTTGCCTCCTCAAAAGCAATCTTAATTGCTCTTGCAAGACCTGCACCGTTAGGATCGGGAGCTGTAACATGATGTGCGTCACAAGTATTGCCGTAGCCTGAAAGCTCTGCATAAATCTTAGCACCTCTTGCAACTGCGTGCTCATACTCTTCAAGAACGAGCATACCTGCGCCCTCGCCCATGATGAAACCGTCACGATTCTTGTCAAACGGACGGGATGCGTGCTTTGGATCATCGTTTGTTGAAAGAGCTTTCATATTCTGGAAACCTGCAATTGTGAGAGGAGCAACAACTGCCTCTGCACCGCCTGCGATGATAGCGTCAGCGTAGCCGTCCTTAATGCAGTGGAAAGCCTCACCGATTGAGTTTGTACCTGTTGCACAGGCACTCATAACCGAAAGAGAAACACCCTTTGCGTTAAAACGGATTGCAACATTGCCTGTTGCGATATTACCGATCATCATCGGAATGAAGAAAGGAGAAACCTTTCTCGGGCCTCCGTTTTCCATGCCCACTGTATTCTTAACAAAGGTCTGCAAACCGCCGATACCTGCGCCGATATAAACACCGAAACGGTTCTCGTCAATCTTGCCTATGATACCGCTGTCGTCAACTGCCTGCTGTGCCGCTGCGATTGCGTACTGTGTATATGGATCAAGCTTTCTTACTTCTTTTTTCTCAATATACTGTGTGGGATCAAAAATCCTTGACTGTACCTGCGATGTGAACCTTGAGGTCACTTGTATCGAAAGCTGTGATTGTTTCGATACCGCAAACGCCGTCAACCATATTTTTCCACATTGTAGGCACATCGTTACCAATCGGTGAAATTGCGCCCATACCTGTTACAACTACTCTTCTGCTCATTATATCCTCCAAATCAATTACATTGCAAGTCCGCCGTCAACTCTGATAACCTCGCCTGTTACATAAGCGGCATCGTCAGAGCAGAGGAAAGCTACTACATCTGCAACATCATCGGGAGTACCGATACGCTTTGCAGGAATCTGTGCTTTCATTGCGTCCTTTACCTTATCGGGAAGTACACTTGTCATATCTGTTGCAATGTAACCCGGAGCAACTGCATTGGCTGTAACACCTCTGCCGGCAAGCTCCTTTGCAACCGACTTTGTAAGACCGATAATACCGGCCTTTGACGCAGAATAGTTAGCCTGACCTGCGTTGCCGGTAAGACCGACAATTGACGCTGTGCTGCAGATTCTGCCGTAACGCTTTTTCATAAAGTGCTTGTATGTATGCTTAATCATGTTGAATGTACCCTTGAGGTTTACATTGATTACAGCGTCAAAATCTTTTTCGTCCATATTTAAAACGAGCTTATCTCTTGTGATACCTGCGTTGTTTACAAGAATTTCGATACTGCCGAACTCCTCGATAACCTTATCGACAACCTTCTTTGACTCTTCAAAGTTTGAAACATCACAGAAATACTGCTCAACCTTTGTGCCGTACTGCGAAAGCTCTTCCTTAGCCTTAATGCCCTCGTTTTCGTCACCTACATAGAGAATTGCGATGTTAGCACCCTCTTTTGCAAGCTTTGTTGCGATTGCAAGGCCGATACCTCTTGAGCCGCCTGTTACTACGGCTGTTTTATTTTCAAATCTCATTATATTATACCTCCGAACAGTATCAAAGTTAAAGTGCGTCAATATCAGCCGCAGTTTCAACCTTGAATGCCTTTACATCTCCGTTGATTCTCTTTACAAGACCTGTGAGAGTTTTGCCCACACCAACCTCAATAAAGGTGTCAACGCCGTCATTAATCATATTTTCAACAATAGTCTGCCATTTTACGGGATTCTCAACCTGTGCCTTTACAAGCGTTTTGAAATCACCCGAATACGGCTGAGCCGTGTAATCGGAATAAATCTGAACCTTTGGCTGAGCAAAGTCAACATTTTCCATATACTTTCCGAGTCCCTCTGCGGCATCAGCCATAAAGGGAGAATGGAACGCACCGCTTACTGCAAGAAGTTTTGCCCTTCCGCCCTCTGCTTTAACTGCCTCGCAGAAAGCATCGGCATTTTCACTTGTTGTTGCAACAACAGTCTGAGCCGGTGAGTTGTAGTTTACGGGATATGTTTTGTCAAACCTTGAGCAGATTTCTTCAACCTTTTCGGGAGTAAGCTTTAATACGGCAGCCATTGCACCCGGATTTTCCGTTGCGGCTTTGTCCATAAGCTCGCCTCTTTTGCAAACGAGTCTGAAAGCCTCTTCATCGGAAAGGATTCCCGAAAAAGCAAGTGCAGAAATCTCACCGAGTGAAAAGCCTGCTACGCAGTCGGGAGTGATACCCTTTTCAACAAGAGCTCTTGCGGCCGCAAGGTCGGCAGTAAAAATACACGGCTGTGTATTTACTGTCTTTGAAAGCTCCTCCATTGTACCCTCAAAGCACTGCTTTGAAGTGTTTTCTCTTATAGAATCAGCCATTTCGTAAACAGCCTTTGCAGCAGGCGAATTGTCGTAAAGATCCTTGCCCATACCGCTGTACTGTGCGCCCTGACCTGAAAAAATAAATGCTATTTTACCCATTTTGTTGCTCCGTTCAATACTTCTTCTGCCTGTGAGAACATCTCTTCAATCATTTCTCTTGCCGGCTGTTCCTTTTTAACCATACTTGCAACCTGTCCTGCAAGAACGGTACCTTGAGAAACATCGCCCTCTCTCACGGCTCTTCTGAGTCTGCCGAGTCCCATATTTTCAAGCTCCTCATCGGAAACATTAGCCGAATCGTACTCAGCCTTTGTATATTCACGGGTAAACGAGTTACGGATTGAACGAACAGGATGACCGAGTCTTTTACCTGTTACAACCGTGTCAATATCTCTTGCTTTGAGAATTTTGTTCTTATATTCCTGAGAGATAGTACATTCCTTTGCAACGAGAAATCTTGTGCCGACCTGAACGCCCTGAGCGCCGAGCATAAATGCTGCGGCAATCTGTCTGCCGTCTGCAATACCGCCTGCGGCAATTACAGGTATATTTACTGCATCAACAACCTGAGGAACAAGAGCCATTGTTGTGAGATCACCGACATGACCGCCTGACTCGCCGCCCTCTGCGATAACGGCAAAAGCACCGTCTTTTTCCATTTTCCTTGCAAGTGCAACGCTCGGAACAACAGGAATAACCTTGATGCCTGCCTCAAGCCACTTTGCCATGTACTTGCCGGGGTTACCTGCACCTGTTGTGATGACCTTGATGCCCTCTTCAACTACAACATCGCTTACTTCCTCTGCAAACGGACTCATAAGCATGATGTTTACGCCGAAAATTTTATCGGTCATTGTTTTGCACTTTCTGATTTCCTCACGGAGCTGTTCGCCGTTGGAATTCATAGCCGCAATAATGCCGAGACCACCTGCGTTTGAAACACCTGCAGCAAGCGATGCATCAGCCACCCAAGCCATGCCTCCTTGAAAAATAGGGAACTCAAGACCGAGCGACTGGTCAATGACAGTAGAAATCATATGTAATATCTCCTTTTCTGCATTTTTACTTGATTTTCAGAAACAGAAAATTTGCAAGATTTCATTATTTTGAAAAATTTACGGCAAATTCTGCACCTGATTCCATACTTTATGGTATATCAGTCTGATTTTACTCCAAAAGCACAGAAAAGTCAATATAAAAGCACAGAAAAGTCAATATATATGAAGAATTATCTTACCATTAAGCCTTTAACTGCAATAGTCCTCAAGAGCCCTCATAAGGTTTTCTTTCCCCTTTATTTCAATTCCTTTTTCAAGGTAAAGTGCGTCGCCTTTCGGAAGATTTGATACTCTGCAGTCGGTTGTCAGATACGCTTTGTCCTCGCCTTTTTTGTACACTACAATGTACCCTTTTTCGGCTTTTATGATGTAGTCGCCTTCCGTTGTACCGTTATTCTGCGACGACGAATAATTGCCTGTTGCAGAGGTGTTTTCCGCAGAATTCACGGGAGCAAAAAGCGAGCTTATCATCATACACGCAATCAGAATCACACCTGTTAATCCAACTATTTTTTTCATATTACAGCACTCTTTCCGTCAGTTTTTACTTTTATTTTTTCCCGAACCAACGGTTATATTCATCATTTTTATAAAATTCCAACCAAAAGGCCGCCTTAATTCTGCATATTTTTTAAGAGAAATTTGCATTAATATATTTATTTTTTTCTTTTCAGGTGATATAATAATCAAATGAGTATTTCTGCTTGTAATTTTGAACATATATGTTATTATATAATTTATGTATTACAGCCGGCGCACTGCGTTTGTGCAAATCACTCAGACAAATTACAAACCGACGGTTGTTCGTTTAACCGTAAATTGTGAATTGATAAAGGAGATAATATGCGAAACAAGCGTGAAACTGACATCAGTCAGTATAAGAAGGATATTCAGCAAAATGAATTATCCGAAAAAGCTGACGGAGGTGTAAAAAGATTTTTCAGGGGTTTTGGCAAGTTCCTGATTACCGTTTGTTCGGTATGCCTGGTTGCTCTGCTTATTACGGGCATTTCACTTGCTGTCTACATTTTCACCATTGCGTCCGAGCCTACGGGCATCGACCTCAAGGCAAAGTCTATGAACCAGACAAGCCGAATATATATTCAGAATGAGGATACAAAGGAATTTAAGGAGTATCAGAAACTATACGATACCGAGAACAGAATCTGGGTTGACAATCAGGATATTCCTCAGGCAATGAAAGATGCGGTAGTCGCAATTGAGGACAAGCGTTTCTTTGACCACAACGGTGTTGACTGGGGCAGAACACTTTCCGCCGTTGCAAATCTTGCAACCGGTTCGGACTCATACGGCGGTTCAACAATCACCCAGCAGCTCATTAAGAACATTACAGATGACAACGAGGTTTCAATTACAAGAAAGCTTCGTGAAATCACAAAGGCACTAAAGCTTGAGCAGGAATATACAAAGGATCAGATTCTTGAAGCCTACCTCAATGTTGTAAACTTCGGCAATAACTGTCAGGGTGTTGAATCGGCGGCTCAGCTTTACTTCGGCAAGAGCATAAAGGACTGTTCAATTGCAGAATGTGCGGCAATTGCGGGAATTACACAAAACCCGTCAAGATGGAATCCGCTTGTTTTCCCCGAAAACAACAAGGAGCGCCGTGAAATCGTTCTCAATGAAATGTATGATCAGAAAAAAATTTCTAAAGACGAATTTGATGCGGCTATGAAAGAAAGTGCCACAATGACATTTGTCGGCTGGCAGGCATCCGATGACGATGACGATGATGACGAGGCTGATGTTCAGAACTGGTATATTGATCAGGTCTTTCGTGATCTTCAAAAGGACATTGCAGAATATTACAACATAAGCGAATCTGCGGCATCTTCAAAGCTTTACACAGAGGGACTTAAAATCTACTGTGCAATGGATGAAAAGGCTCAGACCTACCTTGAAAATGCGGCACTCAATATTGATAAATCAAATGATTCCGACCTTCAGATTGCGTCAACAATTATGGGATATGACGGCAGAGTAATCGCAACAGTCGGTTCTTCAACAAAGAAAGAGGGCGCTCTCAGCTGGGACAGATCCTACAACTCCGTACTTCAGCCGGGTTCTTCAATCAAGCCTGTTGTTGTTTACCCTTATGCAATTGAATCAAAGAAGCTTTATTTCTCATCAATGGTTCTTGATGAACCGCTTGACAACTATCGTACAAATGAAAGCGGTCAGCTTGTTTCGGGTCCTAACAACGCATACGGCTACTACAACGGCAATATGAGTCTTCCCGATGCAATCGAGTGGTCATCAAACGCAACAGCCGCTCAGACCATGGAGCTTATCGGCGGTCCGAGCGTTGCATATCAGCAGGTTGTTACAAAAATGGGATTCCAGAATCTTACGGAACAGGATGCACAGAATACGGGTGCTCTTTCAATCGGCGGTATGAACGGCGGTGTTACAGTAAGAGAAATGGCGGCTGCTTACACATATCTCGGCAACGGCGGTCTTTACTACAAACCGTACACATACTACTATGTAACCGACTCAGAGGACAACATAATCATTGATAACCGTGACGCAGTTCCGAAACAGGCTTATTCAGCCGAAACAGCAGGAATCATGAACAGACTGCTTCACTACAACGTTACAAACAGCGCTCACACAAACGCACATTACGCTCAGATTTCAGGCTGGGACATTATCGGCAAAACAGGTACAACCGATGACGATAAGGATTCATGGTTCTGCGGATGTTCACCATATGCCGTAATGGCTACATGGTGCGGTTTTGATAAACCTGAAACCATTTCCTACAGCGGAAGAACAACGGCAACAAAATTCTTTGCAAATGTTATGGGCAAGTACCTTAAAGGCAAAGAAAACAAGGAATATAAGATATCCGATAACCTGATTGAGGCAACATATAATCCTACAACGGGACTTATTGTTTCAACAGATAATATTTCGGGACGGTATGTGGGCTACTACACCGAGGACAATATGCCGAGTTCGGGAGGTTCATATTACAGCGGTAACTATGAATACGGCTCAGATGTTTCAGACTCCTCAAGCTACTACGATCCCAATTACGGCGGTGACAACAGCGGTAACAATTACGGCGGCGACACAAGCAACAGCGGAGGAGATATTTCAGGCGGCGACACCTCCGGCGGAGGAGATAATTCAGGCGGAGAACCTTCCGGCGGAGGAGATAATTCAGGCGGAGAACCTTCAGGCGGAGGGGAATCCTCAGACGGAGGCGAAAGCTCCGGAGGCGGTGAATCGTCAGGCGGCGGTGAGGAAGCTCCCCCTGCCGCAGAATAAAATAACAGGTTAAAACCAAAAACTCGAAAGGAAAGGTTTTTAGATATGGTTTCAATAGCAATTATGGGTCACGGTGTTGTAGGTTCGGGCGTTGCCGAAATCTTTACAACACACAAACAGAAGCTTTATGCAAGCATCGGTGAAGAGGTTTATGTCAAGAAGATTCTTGACCTTCGTGAATTTCCCGACAGCCCACTTGCAGACAGATTCACAAAAAACTTTGAAGATATCATCAACGACCTCGAAATAAGAGTTGTTGTTGAAGTTATGGGCGGTCTTAATCCTGCTTATGACTTTGTAAAGAGATGTCTTAAAGCAGGCAAGAGTGTTGTACTTCAAACAAGGAGCTTGTTGCCGCTCACGGTGCAGAACTCCTTGAAATTTCAAAGGAAACAAACACAAACTTCCTCTTTGAAGCATCGGTAGGCGGCGGTATTCCGATTATCCGCCCGATGAGCCAGTGTCTTGTTGCAAACAATGTTGACGAGATTGCCGGTATTCTTAACGGTACAACAAACTTTATCCTTACAAAGATGATTGAAGACGGTATGCAGTTTGACGATGCGCTCAAGCTTGCTCAGGAGCTTGGCTTTGCCGAGAGAAATCCTGCCGCTGATATCGAAGGTCACGACGCTTGCCGTAAGATTTGTATTCTTGCATCTCTTGCATACGGAAAGCATGTTTATCCCGACTCTGTACATACAGAGGGCATTACAAAAATTACACTTGAAGATGTAAGATACGCTGAGGCTTTCCATTGCGTAATTAAACTTATCGGCAGTGTTAAGCGTCTTGCGGACGGCAAGATTGACATTATCGTTGCTCCTATGCTCGTTCCGAACAAGAGCCAGCTTGCTAACATTGACTATGAGTTCAACGGCATTATGGTAAGAGGCGACTGCACAGGCGATGTAGTATTCTACGGCAAGGGTGCAGGCAAGCTTCCTACAGCAAGCGCAGTTGTAGCCGATGTAATCGACTGCTGTAAGCACCTCAAGACAAGAAAGTTCCTTTACTGGGCAGACGGCAACGGCAAAAACATTCTTCCTTGGGAGGAGTCAAGCCGTGCCATGTATGTTCGTGCAAACGGCAGTAATGTTGCAGAAAAGGCAGAAAAATTATTCGGTGAGGTAACAGTAATCAATAAGGCTGACGCACCTGCCGACGAAAAAGCATTTGTTGTCAAGGCTATGCCGTACAACGAATTTGCCGAGAAGATTGCTCAGCTTGAGGCTGACGGTGTTTCGGTACTTTCAAGTATCCGTGTGGCTGATTTATAATTTTACAGAGGGAGTATTAAGTACATGAGTTTGATAGTTCAGAAATTTGGCGGCAGCTCTGTTGCCAATGCCGAAAGAGTAATGAATGTTGCATCAATCGTAACAGACACTTACGCAAAGGGCAATGATGTTGTAGTTGTTGTATCCGCTCAGGGCGACACAACAGACGATCTCATTGAAAAGGCAAACGAAATCAATCCAAAGGCTTCAAAAAGAGAAAAGGATATGCTTCTTGCCGCAGGCGAGCAGATTTCTATTTCACTTCTTGCAATGGCAATCGAAAAGCTCGGTTACCACGCTGTTTCTCTTCTTGGCTGGCAGGCAGGTTTCAATACCACTTCTGCTCACACAAGCGCAAGAATCAGAAAAGTTGAGCCTGACAGAATTAAGAAAGAGCTTGACAAGAAGAACATTGTAATCGTTGCAGGCTTCCAGGGCATTTCAAAATACGGCGATATTACAACACTCGGCAGAGGCGGTTCAGACACAAGTGCCGTAGCTATTGCGGCTGCAATGCACGCTGATCTCTGTCAGATTTTCACCGATGTTGAGGGTGTTTACACAGCTGATCCGAGAAAGGTTAAGAACGCTAAGAAGCTTCAGGAAATCTCTTATGACGAAATGCTTGAGCTTGCTACACTCGGTGCTCAGGTTCTTAACAACCGTTCGGTTGAAATGGCTAAAAAATATAATATCGAGCTTGAAGTGCTTTCAAGTATGACAAAGGCTTCGGGTACAATTGTAAAGGAGAAAACTAAAATGGAAAAAATGTTAATCAGCGGTGTTGCTAAAGATACAGATGTTGCAAGAATTTCTGTTATGGGTGTTCCGAATATCCCCGGTCTTGCTTTTAAGATGTTCTCAAAGCTTTCTGCTAAAGATATCAATGTTGACATTATTCTTCAGTCAATCGGTCATGACGGCAAGAAGGACATCAGCTTTACAGTTGCCAAGAACAGAGGCGAAGAGGCTGTTGCTCTTATGAAGGAATACACAGAGAACCTCGGTGCAGAGGAAATTCTCTATGACGATAAGGTAGCTAAGATTTCAATCGTCGGCGCAGGTATGGAAAGCCACGCAGGCGTTGCTACAAAGATGTTTGAGGCTCTTTATGACGCTCAGGTCAACATCCAGATGATCAGCACAAGCGAAATCAAGGTTTCGGTTCTTATTGATTCATCAGACGCTGACAAGGCTGTAAGCGCTATCCACAGCAAATTCTTTGACTAATAGAAGAGCCGAGGTTCGCAGCCCTAAAATAACGACCGGCGAGGACTAAGCCGTGAAAATTACGCAAGTAATTGAAACGGATTAGACGAGTGGAAGTTATTTTAGGAATAGCGGAGAACAACGAGGCTTGACATTAGAAGAGCCGAGTCTTCGCAAACCCTTAAAACTTTTTTTATAATGACAAAATAAAAACTCCCTGTCCGTTATGGACAGGGATTTTTTTTGTAATCGGTAAACTTTGTTTTTTAACATTAAGCTGTCTGTACGAATTGGGTACAGCGATTCACCGTTAAATTTAATGATAGTAATATCCTGAATTGGAAAATTCGTTGAAGATACTGATACCGCAGACTGCAAGTATAATTGAAACAACTACCACAAGCACAACTCCGATAAGAGCCAGGATAAGAGCGGCTCTTGCATAGTTTTTGAGTGACTTCTTTGTTGATGAGCTGAATGCCCAGACAAAGAGCATAATGAGGTTTACAATCGGCAGACAGGTTAAAAGCATAACGCCGATCCAACCGCCTATGCTTACAGGCTGAGTATCCGGAGTACCGTATGGCGGTGCAACGGGCGGTACAGGCTGTGAGTTGTATGTCTGCTGATACTGCGTGTTGTACTGCTGATTATAGCCGTTGTTGTAGCTCTGATATTGATTGCCGTACTTGCTTTGATTTGCGCCGTAATCATTGTTCGGTGAGTTTGTAAACTGCTGACCGTATGAAGTTTTGTTAGGCTGTGGTTGCTGATAATAAGCCTGATTTGGCTGACCGTACTGCTGAGAATACGGATTCTGCTGTGGCTGACTGTCGGCAGTCGGCTGTGCGTTATCAACCTCAGGCTGTGCAGTCTGCACATTCTCGTAAGGGTTCTGCGCAGCATCTTCGGTTGAAGCATTTTCAACAGGCTGTGTTTCAGGCTCCGGAGTCTGCTCAACAGGTGTTCCGCAGTAAGTACAGAACATTGCTCCGTTGTCAATTTCGTGATTGCAATTTTTACATACCATATATAATCGCTCCTTGCATAATATTCTATAAATAGTATGCTATCATTTTACACTATTTGCCTTACAAAATCAACACATTCCACGCAATAATTCAATAATAATTACAAAAAGCGACAGTTTTACGGCTGTCGCTTTTTATTACACTCCCCTTTTCATAAGCTTGTGGGGAATTATTTTATTTTCTTTGAGTGACGCTTTTACATCTATAATACGCTGATTTGACGAGCCTCTGAACGCAAGGCTTATATCGTGAAGAGCCTCAACAAATTCACCGTCAACAAGCACATCAATCATTGAAAGCATTTCATCCGTACATTCACATCTTGCTCTGCTGTCAGAAAGAAGCTCCTTGTCAAACAAATAGCCCGAATAACACCAAATTGTTTTGTCGGAATATTTTTCTCTGACACGCTTTAAAAACGGCACTAAGGCTCTTTGATTTGAAGGTTCAAAGGGTTCTCCGCCGAGCAACGACAAGCCGTCAATATATGACGGTTCAAGCTCTTTGAGAATTTTATCCTCAACCTCTTTTGTAAAAGGTTCGCCGTAATCAAAGCTCCATGTCTGCGGATTAAAGCAGTTTTTGCAATGATGCGTACAGCCGGATACAAAGAGCGATACTCTTACTCCCTCACCGTTTGCAATATCGCAGAGTTTAATTTCTCCGTAATTCATCAAAGGTGAAGCACCCTTTCCTCAATTTCCTGAGTTCTGCCCTGATTCCAGAACTGAGTTCCGATATATCCGCAGGTTCTTCTTGCAACATTCATCTTATCCTGATCACGGTTGCCGCAGTTAGGACACTCCCACACAAGCTTGCCGTCATCGTGAACGATCTTGATTTCTCCGTCATAACCGCAAACCTGACAGTAGTCGCTCTTTGTGTTAAGCTCTGCATACATAATGTTATCGTAAATGAACTTGATAACCTGTAAAACAGCGGGAATGTTATCCTGCATATTCGGAACTTCAACATAGCTGATTGCACCGCCCGGCGACAAAGCCTGAAATTCGGATTCAAGCTTCAGCTTGCTGAATGCGTCAATATTTTCAGTAACATGAACATGATAGCTGTTAGTGATGTAGTTTTTATCTGTTACGCCCTTGATAATGCCGAAACGCTTTTGAAGACACTTTGCAAACTTATATGTTGTGCTTTCAAGAGGAGTACCATAAAGGCTGTAATCGATGTTTTCCTCCTTTTTCCACTTTGCACAATAGTCGTTTAGCTTCTGCATAATTTCAAGACCGAGTTCTTTGCCCTCTTTTTCTGTGAGCTTTTTGCCGATAAGGCTGTAAACGCACTCCCAAAGACCTGCATAACCGAGTGAAAGCGTTGAATAACCGCCGTGGAGAAGCTTGTCAATCTTCTCACCCTTTTTAAGTCTTGCCAAAGCACCGTACTGCCACAAAATAGGAGCGGCATCCGAAAGAGTGCCTGTAAGACGCTCGTGACGGCACTGCAATGCTCTGTGGCAAAGTTCCATTCTCTCGTCAAAAATCTTCCAGAATTTATCAAGATCCTTGCCTGCGCTGAGTCCGATATCAATAAGATTTACAGTCACAACACCCTGATTGAATCTGCCGTAATATTTCGGCTTGCCGTTTTCGTCAACATAAGGAGTAAGGAAGCTTCTGCAACCCATACAGGTAAAGCAATGTCCCTCGCCGTTTTTATCAATTTTGCTCTGGAGCATAACCTTCTCCGAGATATAGTCGGGAACCATTCTCTTTGCGGTACATTTTGCGGCAAGCTCCGTAAGATACCAATACTTGCTGTCCTCTGTTATGTTATCCTCCTCAAGCACATAAATAAGCTTTGGGAACGCAGGTGTAATCCACACACCCTTTTCATTTTTTACACCCTTGTGACGCTGTTTGAGTGTTTCTTCGATAATCATGGCGAGGTCGTGCTTTTCCTGCTCGTTTTTAGCCTCGTTAAGATACATAAACACGGTTACAAACGGAGCCTGACCGTTTGTTGTGAGCAAAGTAACAACCTGATACTGAATGGTCTGAACACCACGGTTTACTTCTTTGCGAAGTCTTTGCTCAACGATATCGTTGATTTTCTCTTCTGTGGGATGAACACCGAGTTCTTCGATTTCCGCAAGAGTTTCTCTGCGGATTTTCTCACGGGAAACCTGAACAAACGGTGCAAGATGAGCAAGGCTTATGCTCTGACCGCCGTACTGGTTACTTGCAACCTGTGCAATAATCTGAGTTGCAATGTTACACGCCGTTGAAAAGCTGTGCGGTCTTTCAATAAGCGTATCGCTGATAACGGTACCGTTCTGCAACATATCCTCAAGGTTTACAAGATCGCAGTTGTGCATATGCTGTGCAAAATAGTCCGAATCGTGGAAGTGAATAATACCTTCCTTATCAGCCTCAACAATATCAGCCGGCAAAAGCATTCTTCTTGTAAGGTCACGACTGACCTCACCGGCCATATAGTCACGCTGAACGCTGTTGACGGTAGGGTTCTTATTTGAATTTTCCTGCTTTACTTCCTCGTTATTGCACTCGATAAGCGAAAGAATTCTGTTATCGGTAGTATTTGCCTTACGAACAAGCGAGCGGTTGTAGCGGTAACGCACATATCTTCTTGCAAGCTCAAACGCACCCTTTGCCATTAGCTGATCTTCAACCATATCCTGAATTTCTTCAACGGACACTGCTCTCCTGATTTTGTTGCACTTATATTCAACATAGTCGGCAACATCCTCAATCTGTTCGTCTGTGAGGAACTTGTGTTCCCCCGAACCGTTTGCTTTTTTAACGGCATTAATAATTTTTTCAATGTTGAAATCTTCTTCTGAGCCGTTACGCTTAATAATTCTCATAATCCTTCCCCTTTTTATTATTTTGCGGTACTTCCTTGGTAAAAATATCCTATATCTGTTAATCCGAATAAAAAAATAAATTTTTCAATAACGCCGTTTAAAAAATGCGTTATGTAATAAAATTGCAAGGAACCAAACTATCCCTGCAATGCAAGACCAATTATACAATAATTGCAATATAAATACTGTTGCACAGGCAACAATTATGTGATATACTATACTATATCTTGTGGCAAGACAAAAAACACCACACATTATGGAGTGTTGCAAATGATAGAAGAAATAGGCGGTGCAAGGCTTAAAAAATCAGATTTCATCGGGATAAACGAGTGTTTTAAACCTATTGAAAGAGAGTATAAAAGGGGTGAAATCATAACTACATATTCACCCGAAAATGACACAATTTGCATCATAAAAGAAGGAACTGTTTATCTGACAACCGACAATTGCCGAAAATCAGCGGAGAATTATTTCTTTTTATGAAAAGGGCGACATAATCGTCACCTGCATTGTACCCGAATCAGACAACAGAATTTTTTATCTGAGTGCCAAACAAACTGCAAAATTGATTTCGTGAAATACTCAAAATTTACAACCTGTTGTGAAAAGCATTGCAGTAAACACCAGCGGATTATAAGTGCATACATCAAAAATACTCATAAAAAAGTCTTGCTCACACAGACATTCTCTGTCAGCAGACGCTGAGGAGCTAAGCTTTTGACTTTTTTTGAATACATTAAACCGAAAAGGAAAAACACCTTTTATCTTCCTCTCCCTCTTTCCGACCTTGCAGATTACCTTTCTGTTGACCGAAGTGCAATGATGCGTGAAATAAAAAGATGAATGAGGAAAATATTATAATCTCCGAAAACGAAAAATCACAGTCATTGAAGATTTGTCAGAATGACATATAACATATATATGTATAAAAAACATAAAAACAAAAATATAAATGCGTGATTTCGCCGTTTTGAGCCTGCAAAAACTTGCAGGCTTTTTTTGTACACAACGATTAATATTGTAGTATAAAAACACCTTGCAGTCAACACGCTAAAAGAATTATAGTCAAAATAATTAATTTGACTGATTTTGAATGAAAAAAAACAAAATACCAATTTTAATTGCAAAAACGGTAAAATTATACTGTTTTTAAATAACGCTCGACACTTTTTTTTGTTAGCTAATTTTGCTGTCTTTAAATTTTTTTGAATTTTTTTGCCCGATTTTGCTTGACTTTTAAAAAACGGGTGTTATAATATAAGTCAAGAGGTGAGGATAATGCTTACACAGGACAGATATCGTGCAATACTTGATTTGCTCGAAGAAAAAAATTCGGTCACGGTGTCGGAATTAACAAAGTTGCTTGACTCATCCGAGTCAACAATAAGAAGAGACCTTTCCGCTCTTGATGAGATGGGAAAGCTCACAAAGGTTTTCGGCGGTGCAACTTCAATCACCAGAAACGAGGGTGTTTTTGAAGATGCGGTAAGCAATCGTGAAACCGTTATGAGCGATGAAAAAGATGCGGTTGCAGAATACTGTGCAAAGCTTATCCATGACTCTGACTTTGTTTATATTGACGCAGGAACAACAACATTAAAGCTTGTTGACCACATTACAAATACAAACGCAACATATGTTACAAACGGCATAACACACGCCAGAATGCTTATCCACAAGGGTATGCAGACATATATAGTAGGCGGAAAAATAAAACCGCTTACCGAGGCTGTTGTGGGTGCCGAAGCAATAAAAAGCATAAACTGCTTTAACTTTACAAAAGCTTTTATGGGAGCAAACGGAATTGACATCGGTTCGGGATTCACAACCCCCGACATTGAAGAAGGTCTTATAAAGGAAACGGCAATCAACAAATCTTATATGGCATTTGTTCTTGCAGACCATTCAAAATTTCGCAGGGTGTATTCCGTAACATTTGCCCCTCTGCAAAAATGTTGTATAATCACCGACAAACTGCCTACGCCGGACTTTTCGCAGGCAACGGTGATAAAGGAGGTAAAAAATGATTTACACCGTAACGCTTAATCCGTCAATTGACTACATTGTCAGACTTGATTCGCTTGTTCCGGGAATAACAAACCGAACAACCGCCGAAGAATATTACTACGGAGGTAAGGGAATCAATGTTTCATGCGTACTTGCAGAGCTTGACCTTGAAAGTACGGCATTCGGATTTGTTGCAGGCTTTACGGGTGACGCCATTGAAAAGGGTATTCGCAACGACAGGATTATCACCGACTTTATTAAGCTTGAAAGTGGAATTTCAAGAATCAACATAAAAATCAAAGCCGGCATTGAAACAGAAATCAATTGTCAGGGACCTCACATAAGTGAAGGCGAACTTGAAAGGCTGTTTTCAAAAATTGACAGAATATCCGACGGCGACACAATCGTAATTGCAGGAAACATTCCGAATACGATGCCTGATGATGTTTACGAAAGAATCCTTGAAAGAATCAAGGGCAAGGATGTACGAATTGTAGTTGACGCAACAAAAAAACTTTTACTCAACGCACTCAAGTACAAGCCGTTCCTCATCAAGCCGAACAGACAGGAACTTTCCGAAATGTTCGGAGTTGAAATCAACACCGAGGATGATATTGAAAAGTATGCAAAAGAGTTGCAGAAACTCGGTGCAAAAAATGTTTTGATTTCACTCGGCGGTGACGGAGCAATGCTCATTGACGAATTTGGAAAAAGACACAAAGCAGGAGTCCTCAAAGAAAAGGTAATTAACACAGTCGGTTCGGGAGACTCAATGGTAGCAGGCTTTGTGGCAGGATATGAAAAAACAAAAAGCTACCCCTATGCGCTGAAATTGGGCAGTGTGTGCGGAAATGCAACGGCATTTCTTGACGGACTTGCCACAAAAGAAAAAATAAATGAATTGCTTGCAAAATTTTAATTAAAAAGGAGAGAAAAATATGCGTATCACAGATTTATTAAAAAAATCGGGTATTGCTCTCGGCGTTAAAGTTGCCGACAAGAGCGAAGCAATTGACAAACTTGTTTCATTACATGAAAAGTGCGGAAACCTCAAGGATGTTAAAGCCTACAAAGAGGGAATCCTCAACCGTGAAGAACTCGGCACAACAGCCGTAGGTATGGAGGTTGCAATTCCCCATGCCAAGAGCGAAGCTGTAAAAGCTCCCGCCCTCACGGCTATCACAGTTCCAGACGGTGTAGATTATGACTCGCCCGACGGTAAGCCCTGTAAGCTGCTCTTTATGATTGCCGCAACAACAGACGGTGATGTTCATCTTGAAGTACTTGCAAGACTTATGCAGCTTTTGATGCATGAAGATTTTACCGCAAAGCTTAAAGCCGCAAAAACTCCGGAAGAATTCATCTCGATTATTGACGCAAGAGAAACAGAAAAGTTCCCCGATGAACCAAAGGCAGAAGTTCCTGCAAAGAAGGGTTACAGAGTTCTTGCTATCACAGCCTGTCCAACAGGTATTGCTCATACTTATATGGCGGCTGAATCACTCCAGAAAGCCGGCGACAGCCTTAACATTCCGATTAAGGTTGAAACAAACGGTTCGGGCGGTGCAAAGAATGTGCTTACTGAAGAAGAAATTGCAAATTGTGACGGTATCATCGTTGCCGCTGACATCACAATAAATCTTGCCCGTTTTGACGGCAAGCCCGTTTTACAGTGTGCCGTTTCAGACGGTATTCATAAGCCGGAAGAGCTTATCAACAAGATTGTAAACAAAGAAGTTCCCGTATATCATCACAAAGGCGGTTCTGCAGATGCTCCAAGGAAGAGAGGCGGCACTTACGGTCACCTTATGAACGGTGTATCACATATGCTCCCGTTCGTTGTAGCAGGCGGTATCTTCATTGCAATCGCATTCCTCATTGATATTGCGTGCGGTGTAAACGCACAGGAGGTTGGCAGTGCATTCGGTACGGTAACTCCAGCAGCCGCATGGTTTAAGACACTCGGCGGTGTGGCATTTAACCTTATGGTTCCTATCCTTTCCGGCTTTATCGCAATGTCAATTGCAGACCGTCCCGGTCTTCTCGTTGGTCTTGTAGGCGGTTTCCTTGCAACATCAGGCGCAACCTTTATGGATCCTGCCGCTGCAGAAACAGTTCCGTCAGGCTTCCTCGGCGGCTTGCTCGCAGGTTTCGTAGGCGGTTACTTAATGCTCGGTATTGAAAAAATGTGCGATAAGATGCCTAAGGCTCTTGAGGGTATCAAGCCCGTTCTCATCTATCCGCTTCTCGGACTCGGCGGTATTCTCGTTGTAATGTGCGCAGTCAACCCATTCATGGGTATGATTAACTCAGGTATGTCAAACGGCCTTAACGCTATTGCCTCTAACCCTGCAATGATGGTTCCGCTCTGTGCGCTCCTCGCAGGTATGATGTCTATCGACATGGGCGGTCCTTTCAACAAGGCAGCTTATGCATTCGCAACACTTAACCTTGCAAACGCAGACGATCAGGCATACATCATTATGGCAGCAGTTATGATCGGCGGTATGGTTCCTCCAATCGCAGTCGCTCTTTCAAACACATTCTTCAAGAATCGTTGGACAGACGAAGAAAGAAAGAATGCTCCCGTAAACTATATAATGGGACTTTCATTCATCTCAGAAGGTGCAATTCCTTACGCAGCAGGTCATCCGCTTCAGGTTATCCCTTCATGTATCGTTGGTTCTGCAGTAGCAGGCGCACTTTCAGCTCTCTTTGGCTGTAAGCTTATGGCTCCTCACGGCGGTATCTTCGTATTCGCAACAATGCAGGGTACATGGTATTTCTACCTCCTTGCTCTTGCAATCGGTGCAGTAGTTTCAATGTTTATGCTTGCACTTCTCAAAAGACCGATTAAAAAATAATTAATTTGCTATTACCCGTTTTTTGAAATGTTTTGTTCCTCGGCACCGGTGTAAAAGCCGGTGCCACCCCTCAAAACTCAAAAAACTTTCACGACATTAGATTCAAAACTTCAAAGCACAAATTTATTTTATAAAGGAGATTTTATTATGGTATCAAAAGAACTCGTACTCACAAATGCGCAGGGATTCCATATGCGTCCGGCATCGGTTTTTGCAACAGCTATGGGCAAATACAGCTGTGATGTAACAATCAAATTCAACGGCAATCAGTACAACGCAAAGAGCCTCCTCAACATTATTGCGGCTTGCATCAAGTGCGGCAGTGAAATTGAAGTTGTTTGCGACGGTGCTGACGAAAACGAGGCACTTGCAGAGGCAGTACAGCTCATTGAGAGCGGTCTTGGCGAATAATGGCACCAACAGACCAGTTACAAGAGGTGAAGATTATGCTACACGGAACAGCCGCATCCGAGGGTATCGGAATCGGTAAGGTAATGCTTATTGAAGAACATTCGCTTGAATACACTCCACGAACAGTAACAGATACTGAGGCAGAGTCACAGCGTTTTAAGGCAGCAGTAGATGCTTTTTGCTACAATACTGAAAAACAGGCAGAAAATCTTCGCAGTTCAGCCGGTGAAAAAGAGGCAGAAATTCTTGCAGGTCACATTCAGATTATCAAAGATCCGTATCTCAGCGGTGAAATTGAAAAGCTGATTGCAGACGGTCAATGTGCGGAATCTGCTCTTGAGCATATGTGCGATATGTTTATTGCAATGTTCTCGGCAGCTGACGATGAGCTTACAAAACAGCGTGCGGCTGATGTCAGAGATATCAAGAGCGGTGTTCTAGGCATTCTTCTCGGAGTAAACGAAATTAAAGTAAGCGATGCGCCAAAAGGCACTGTGCTTGTTGCAAGGGAGCTTACTCCTTCTGTTACGGCAGGTATTGTAAAAGAAAACATAGCAGGCATTATTACTGAAACAGGCGGAACAACTTCCCACTCTGCAATTCTTGCAAGAGCGCTTGAGATTCCCGCCGTACTCAGTGTTGAGGGTGTCGCATCAAGCCTGAAAAACGGCGACACAGTTGTAGTTGACGGCAGTGAGGGTGCTGTAATTGTTAATCCGGATGATAACACAGTTGCAGAATACTCCAAAAAGCGTGACGCTTTTCTTGCAGAACGCAAAGAGCTTGAAAATTACAGGGGACGAGAAACAAAATCCGCAAGCGGAGAAGCTTATGAACTTTTCTGCAACATAGGAAAACCAGAAGACGCTGTCAAGGCAGTTGATGCAGACGGCGAGGGTGTCGGACTTTTCAGAACAGAGTTTCTGTTCATGGACAGAACTTCAATTCCGACAGAGGACGAACAGTTTGAGGCCTACAAAAAGGCGGCTCTTATCTTAAAGGGCAAGTCGCTGATTATCAGAACACTTGATATCGGCGGTGACAAGGACATTCCGTACCTTGGACTTGAAAAAGAAGAAAATCCGTTCATGGGATTCCGTGCAATCAGATATTGCCTTAAAAACCGTGAACTTTTCAAATCACAGATTAAAGCCATTTTGCGTGCAAGCGCATTCGGTGACATCAAGATTATGTTCCCACTCATCACAACTATGGATGAACTTCGTGAGGGCAAAAAGCTTGTTGCAGAATGCAAAGCCGATTTACGCAATATGGGCATAAATTTCAACGAAAACATTCAGGTTGGTGTTATGGTTGAAACAGCATCTGCGGCAGTTATCGCAGATATGCTTGCAAAAGAGGCAGACTTCTTCAGCATCGGCACAAATGACCTCACAGGCTACACAATGGCTTGTGACAGAGGCAACAACGATGTGTCTTACCTCTACTCTCCCCTTCAGCCAAGCGTTCTCAGAATGATTAAACGCACAATTGAGTGCGGTGTTCAGAACGGCATTTCAGTCGGAATGTGCGGTGAGGCTGCCGCAAACAAGCTGATGATTCCGTTGCTTATTTCATTTGGACTCACAGAATTCAGCGTTTCCGCTCCGTCAGTTCTCAATGTGAGAAAGATAATTTCCACATGGACAAAAGAAGAGGCAGACAAAGTTACCGCAAAGGTGCTTGAAATGAGTACACAGCAGGAAATTGTCGAATACCTCAAATCGGTTGTGTAAAACAACCAAGTTAATATGCGTTAATCTCAGTTAAATAATTTGCAAACACGATTAATCCCCGTCAGAAATTCTGACGGGGATTTGTCTTTCATAAAATTATAGCTATCCTCTTGCAAAAAGCATTTGAATACTCTATAATGAACCTATAAGATTCTAACCTTTGTTGGCATGTCAGGCTGTTTTTAACAGCACTTATTAACGGAGGTTACAAAAATGAAAAGCAACATCAAAAAAGAAAATCAAACAAAAATGCAAAAACTTTTTCCCGAATACTATGGGCAAAAGGTAATACTGATAGATCATGATTACGTGATAGATTTTGATCCTGAAGAATTTCATAAAACTGTAGGGGCAGAAAAATTAACCTACGATGAATATCTGGATATACAAATGAAATCATCTCATGAAGTTAGAGCATACTTTAAAATTTGTTATTACAACATTCCTTTAGGTTTCAAAGGTCGTATTGAAAGAAGAACAAAGAACGATATCTGCTTTAAGCGTATATTTGTTAAAGGAATGTTCCCTGACGGAGTTTGTTTTGACGGTAAAGAAGAACATGTTTGGATGAGCAATGCCCAATTTGAAGAATACGAAATTGGCGATTGCGTATCATTCTTCGCAGAAGTTTACCGTTATGTCAAAACAAGCAACGGTAAGCGAATTGACTTTGCACTCAGAAATCCTGAGAATATTAAAAGAATCGAGCCATACGAACTGCCATCCGATAAAGAATTGTTTTTGCAGAAAATATCCAGAATCGTATGTGATAACTGCTACTTAAACGAACATTGCAATAAAATATTTTGCATACTAAAATCGTAAAATGCTGCAATAAAAAGGAAGGATGTTTTACTATGGCAAAATGGTGTTTTAACTACGATTCAGGCGAATATGAATATATCGACCGTAACGGTTTCAGTTTCAGTAGCGGCGAATTTGTTTTTAACTGGGATAACAGCGAATATCAAAATGAAGAAAATGATGATAATTTCCTTTGGCAAGATGACGATTTAGATTGGTAAATTTTGCACGATTTATCTTTTTGTAATTTTATTTTCATTCATAAAAAACCGATGCATCAAAATGACGCATCGGTTTTTTCAGTTTAGTTTTCAGCGGTAACACTATCCCTTTTTGAAAAGACGCAGCCGCAGTAGTTTTGGCGGTAGAGGTCATATTCTTTTGAAAGGATGATTGAACGCTTGTAGCCTTCACGCTTTTTGAAGTCGCTGTACAGCCACGGAATGCCGTACTTCTCGGCAAGCTCCGCACCGATTGAATTGAGCAACTGCGCATTTTTCAGCGGACTGATTGTCAGCGTGGTTGTGAAATAATCAAAGCCGTGTTCCTTTGCGTAGCGTGCAGAGGATTCAAGTCGCAGTCTGAAACATTTTTCACACCGCTTTCCGCCCTCTGGTTCATTTTCAAGGCCTTTGACATACTCAAAGTAATCCTTGGGCAAATATTCGCCTTCAATTACCTTTACAGGATGTTCAAACGGCATAAGCGACACAAGACGCTTTTCTTCGCTCAGGCGGTAATTATACTCATCCGAAATCGAAATATTCGGATTGTAAAAATAGACCGTGATATCAAAATATTTTGAAAGATACTCAAGGCAGTAGGACGAACACGGGGCGCAACACACATGCAAAAGCAGCTTCGGGACTTTTCCCTCCCCCGTTATTTTGTCAATTACCCTGTCGAGTTCTTTCTGATAGTTTATCTTGTTCATACTATTATATAAATTTGCAAATGTAGTCAAAAAGCTCTTCGGCTGTGTCTGCAACAAAGGGCGCACCTGCGTTCATAAGCTCGTTTTTCCCCCTGAATCCCCATGAAACACCAGCCATTTTTACACCCGCATTGTTTGCCGTAAAGACATCGACATCGCTGTCACCGACATAGAAACATTCTTCGGGAGTTACACCGCTCATATCGAGGAGTGCAAGCAGAGCATCAGGCTCGGGCTTTGTCTTGTACTGTGGTTTCTGCCCCCCATGCCTTGAGTAAACTTGTTGATTTGGGAATGCTTTTTTTAGCATTTTATCAACAAATTCATCCGGCTTGTTTGAAAGCACACCTGTTTTTACACCCTTTTTTTGCAAGCTTTTCAAGCATTTCGGCACAACCGTCATATGCGGCAGTTGTGGTCGTTGCAATGAACGGCATAGTGTCTGTCGTAATCAGCCTTGACCTTTTCAAAAAGCTCGTGGTCGGTCCACGCATCTCCCATTGCCCTTCTGATGAGCATTTCTCTGCCGTTTCCGACATATGTTTTATAATTTTCAACCGGCTTTTCTTCAAGACCGTTAAGCTTCAGACCGTAGTTCACACTTATAGCAAGATCGGTAAGCGAATTCATAAGCGTGCCGTCAAGATCAAATACTACCATTTTTACCATAAATATCACCTTAGTTTAATCCTTTTTCCTGTTCAAAGAGTATTGCTCTGCATGGTGCCGCCTCAACTCCGCCGAGCTTTATCGGAAACGCACACAAATCATATTCGCCGTCATCCACTCCCGAAAGATTGAGATTTTCGAGAACGGCAATATCCGCTCTGCCGAGTTCAAGATGTGTTTTAACTTCATCAAACGGAGGTGCGATTGACTCGGCATCCGTACCGACAAGCACCACCCTGCTTTGTGCAAGCACAATTGCGGCAGAATGTGAAAGGTATGTTTTGCCGTTTCCACGAAAGAGTATGCGTTTTCGGCAATACGGCAACAGCTTGTCCATATCTTCGCCCGTCAGCACACCCTTGACCGTTATTACGGTGCATTTTCCGTAGAAAGTGTTAAGCCTTAAATCGGTTATCCCTTTGCCGTCAGGGCAAAAGTGGAGAGGAGCGTCAATATGCGTGCCTGCATGAACGCACATAGAAATCTGCGAAAGATTGCACTCGTCATCTTCATCAATACTTCTCAGCGGAGTCACAACAGTTTCGGGATCACCCGGATATGTTTCGGTTGTAAGAGTATCTCTCGAAATATCATGAATATACATACATCCTTCGCCTCTTTTCTTTTTGAACATTTTTAATTAACGCAGAGTGTCATCTTCCCGGAGTCTAAGTAAAATATAACTCTGCTTAAATTCAGAACGAACCCACCGTATGAGTAAAGCGGAACATCTGCACTATGATTATACCACATATTACTGCACTTTGCACCTTTATCGGCAAAATTTCCTTGCTTTACGGCAAAAAATAACCCCACAGGAAAACCCTGTGGGGTAAATTGCAATTGTGAATTTAATCAACAGCGATTAATTATTCAACAGAAATCGGTAAACCGACATTGCCTGTTTCGTAACCGCCAACGATGTACTTCTGAACGATAGTAGCATCCTTGATTGAGATTCTGCCATCCTCGTTAGCATCACATGTCTTGAATGCATTTGCATCGTCAGCAGCAATACTCATAAGGTTGATAGCAATCTTCTGAATTGTTGTAGCATCTACAACTGTAATTGAGTAGTCACCGTCAGCATCGCCGAGAAGCGGAACACGGGCACCGTCAATCTTAATATTAGCCTTAGCACCTGAGCGTGACGGATAATCAAACTTAGTAAGATCAAGTGTGATTGTTACATCAACGAGTGAATCTTCCGGATAACCGGCAGAAACTGTGTTAAGGAGCATATTTTCACCATTGAATGTAAGGTCAAAATCTTTGCCTATAGTAGCTGCGCTCTGCTCAGGAAGACCCCAGTTAGCAGCCCAATCGTCGTTAACTGCAAACTTGAACTGGTATGCAGCATCAGCAGATTCAACACCTGTGTATGTAATCTGATAAACCTTGTCAGCAATCTGAGTCATGTGGTTAACTTCAGCGTCAACACCCCATGCTACACCGTTAAGCCAGCTGTTTTCGCCGTTACCAACAACTGTAATGCTGTTGATTTCAAGGTCTGTAACCATTTTAACACCGTCACCTGTTACAGCAATCTCGTTTGTAGCAGGATTGAAAGTTACAGTTACATCACAAGCACTTTCTACATCGAAAGTTACATTGTTGTCTGTACCGTCAAGACCGATCCACTTCTGCTCGTCGCCTGTGTTTGCAACGACCTTGAGCTGATAGCTTTTGCCCACCGGAACAGCTGTAAATGTCTTTGTATAAACATCGCCGCTCTTTGTCATTACATTTTCGGGAGCGAGTGCAGGAGAACCCTGCCATTCATAACCTGTGAGTGACTCAACGCCTGCTACAACATACTGTGTTGCGTCAACAGGCTCTGTTGCAGGTTCTGTTGTGGGTTCAACAGTTGTAGGTTCAACAGTTGTAGGCTCAACAGTTGTAGGTTCTTCTGTTGCAGGAGCTGTTGTACCTGAAGGATCAACACCGAGAAGTGTAGCTACTGTTGTAAGCGGAGCACAGTCGGGATAAGCTACGGGATCAGCAAGCTCTGTTGCATACATTTCAGCATAAGCGTTGTAAACATCCATTGGCTCAGCCTCAACCTGTGCACAAATGTCAGCTACAGTTTCGGGAGTGTAGTTTTTAGGATTCTTAACAGCCCAGTTGAAAATAGCCTGTGCAACCATTTCTGCTCTTGAAAAGTAAACCGGGAATCTGCCCTCAGTTACATGACCGAGTGATGTGATTGCAGCCTTCGGACCGTAGTTATCGCTGTTATTCTTCCATGTTGCAGCAAAGTCACGCTTTGATGAATCTTCGGTATTCTCAACTGTACCGCCTGTGAGGTAAATTGTGTCGCCGAGACAAGGCTTGCCGAGTGTTACATTACAGGTCTGGTGACTCTGTGATTTAGTATCAATTGTTGAGAAAATTACAGCATAGTCAGCGTTGTCTTTAAGACCGCCGTGATTTGTGCCGTCAGCTGACTTCAATTTTGCAGTATCGAAGTAGTAAAGACCTGTAGCAGTATCCTTCTTACATTTCTCTGCCTTACCCTGCCAAGATGTTTCAGGTAAATCATCGCCTGCTACAGCGTAAAGGTGACAGTATACTGTCTTTGTTGTTCCCCACTCTGCAGGGAGATTAGATGCGTCAAAATAGATTTTTGTGTCGGTTTCTTCAGCTGATGCAGAGAATATGGTCAAGCCTGAAAAACAGGATACAGCCATAAGAACTGCAAGCACCAAACTGAGAACCTTGGATGATTTTTTCATCGCTAATTCCTCCTTTTTTTTACTCAATTTTCGAGTAATTACATTATATATCAAAATGCTCACATTTACAAGTGGTTTTTGGCAAGTTTGTAAATTTTTTCTTAATTCTTGTTTTAAACCTATTGTTATGCGCCAACATTTGGTGTTTTCACTTGACAACAGTTGCAAATAATTGTATTATTTTAATGGTTATTTTTATCTATCTGTTAAGAGAGGTTAAGTTATGGAAAACAGCAAAAAAACCATGGATAAAATCGTTGCCCTGTGTTAAAAACAGAGGCTTTGTTTACCCTAGGCTCCGAAATTTACGGCGGTCTTGCAAACACATGGGATTACGGTAATCTT
>ENA-OQHK01000037-OQHK01000037.1-human-gut-metagenome-genome-assembly--contig:-NODE-37-length-29816-cov-3.952844_pt1 | contig 29816 bp, 24 predicted proteins | sample MGYA00242562_ERZ504715 | MGnify/ENA primary metagenome ERZ504715 (study PRJEB26092, sample SAMD00036445) | human gut metagenome | host: Homo sapiens | study: EMG produced TPA metagenomics assembly of...
GATTTCGCCTTTGAACGCTACACGGAGCTTTATAGTTAAAAACCGATATTTCGGTATAAATTCTTGGCATACACGGACGATTATGATAATGCCATAGAGAATAAAGCCGCCGATTTTGAAAAGGTGGGAGAGAACAGGAGCAACAGCTTTACGGTTGAGGTTATCGACAAGGCTAAGAGCGACCTTGCAGATGCAAAACAGGAGTATTCGGACAATAAAGAAAAAACCGAAAAGAAGCTTGCCGATGCAAAGACGGCGATTGATGACGGCAAAAAAGAGCTGAAAACCAAGACCGATGATGCACAGAAAAAACTTGATTCGGCAAAACAGCAGATTGAGGACGGCAAGACACAGCTTGAAAATTCACGCAATGAATATAACACAAAAATTGCCGATGCACAGGCTCAGATTGCCGAAAAGGAAAGTCAGCTTAATTCTGCAGAAAAACAATATAATTCTTCAAAAGCAGAATTTGATAAAGAAATTTCAAAATCACAGGCTGAAATAGAAAATGCGGAATATCAGCTGCAGTCGGCAAAGGATACATTTCAAACCGAACAGGAACCACAACTTTTGGCAGGAATAAGTCAGGCTGAGGACGCCGTTTCGGCTTTGCAGTATCAAATCAGTCAGACAACCGATGAAGAAACGCTTGCTGTTTTGAACGCACAGCTTGAACAGGCTCAGCAGACGCTTGACGAACTCAACGCAACATACGATTCCGCAAAGGCTCAGCTTGAAGAAAGCGAAAGCCGACTTTCCGAAAGCAAGGCACTTTTTGAACAGAAAAAGAGTGAGGGACAGGCTCAGCTTGACTACGCATATTCACAGATTTCAAGCGGAAGAACACAGCTTGATGCCGCAAAAGCAGAACTTGCACAACAGTCGGCAGACGGTCAGGCACAGCTTGATTCGGCAGAAAGCAAGCTGAATGACGCTCAGAGCGAGTATGACAGCGGTGTTGCAAAGCTTGCCGAGGAAAAGAAAAACGGCGAAGAAAAAACTCTCCGATGCACAGACAGAATACGATGACGGTGTTAAAAAAGCCGATGAAGAATTCAAAAAGGCAGAGGATAAAATCAAAGACGCAGAGGAAGAAATCAATTCTCTTACAGAACCAAAGTGGTATGTCTTCGACAGAAGCGACAACCCGGGTTACTCAACATTTTCTTCAAATGCTGACAGACTCGGCGCTGTTGCAACGGTATTTCCAGTATTCTTCCTGCTCGTAGCGGTGCTTGTCTGCGTAACCACAATGACAAGACTAATTGAGGAAAAGCGTACCGAAATCGGAACGCTGAAAGCGCTCGGCTACAGCAACACAAGCATTGTAATGAAGTTTGTAATCTACTCGTTGCTTGCGGCTGTTATCGGAAGTGTAATCGGTATTTTAATCGGCATTTTCACCTTGCCGTTTGTAATTTATGATGCTTACAAAATTATGTACTACATCGGCGATATAACGCTGATACCCGACTATACAAGCATAATTTTCGGAATTGTTGCCGCAGTTGTCTGCACGGTTGTTGTGTCGGTTGTAGTGTGTGCAAAATCTCTGCACGAAAAGCCTGCGGCTGTTATGCGGCCGAAAGCACCAAAGGCGGGCAAGAGAATTTTGCTTGAACGCATAAAACCGTTGTGGTCACATATGAGCTTTAACTCAAAGCTGACCGCAAGAAATCTGTTCAGATACAAGGTAAGACTTTGTATGACTGTTATCGGTGTGGCAGGCTGTACGGCTCTGATTGTTGCCGCATTCGGTTTGCTCAACAGCTTTGAACCGATGACACACGATCAGTTTGAAACAATCTATAAATACGATGCCGTTGTTGTTCCGAAAGACAGCGGAAGTGCCGACAATCTTTCGTTTTTGACAGATACACTTGATAAAAACAGCAATGTCAAACTCTCAATGCTTGTTTCACAGCAGGAATGTACGGTAACACACGGCAGTAAGGTTAAGGACAGCGACACAAATCTTGTTGTACCGCAGAATCCCGAAAAGTTTGACGAAATTGTTTCTCTGCATACAAGAAAAGGCAAAGAAGAACTCAAGCTTTCGGACAACGGAGTAATGCTCAGCGAAAAAATGTGCAGTGAGCTTGGAATAAAAACGGGCGACAAAATCACACTGAATGTTGACGGCAAAAAGGCAGAGGTCAAGGTCAGCGGAATTTTTGAACAGTACCTTTACAATTTTGTCTATATGACGCCAACCGCCTATAAGAGCTTGTTCGGCAGTGACTGCACCTATAATATGGCTGATGTCGCACTCAAAGATACCTCGGATTCCGCCTGCGACAAATTCGGTTCACAGGTTTTATCCGATGATAAAATTGCGGCGGTAAGCTACATTGCATCAAGCTTGAACGAATTTAGAAATATGCTCAACTCTCTTGATATGGTTGTTACGGTTATGATAATCTGCGCAGCGGCACTTGCCTTTGTTGTACTCTACAACCTGACTAATATCAACATTGCCGAGCGTGTCCGTGAAATTGCAACCTTTAAGGTTCTCGGATTCTACAACCGCGAAACTTCATCATTCATTTACAAAGAGAACATAATTTTGACTATCCTCGGAATTTTCGTAGGTCTGTTCCTCGGAAACCTTTTGACGGGCTTTATCATTCAGACGGTTGAGGTTGACAATGTTATGTTCGGAAGAGATATTTATTTCACTTCATACCTCTATGCGGCAGGGCTGACATTCCTGTTTTCAATTCTTGTAAATGCGGTTATGAGCTTTAAGATTAAAGCCGTTAATATGGTTGAAAGCCTTAAAAGCGTTGAATAACGGAATATTTTGCCGTATGCTTAAAAAATCTTTTGTAAAATATTGATTGAATACAGCAATTGTGTTATAATACAGAAGAATAGGCTAAATAAATAGGCTGACAGGCAAAATATCTGTGAAAGGATAGTTACAGTAATGATAAAAGCTAATGAATACCGCACAGTCACCTGCGGTGAGTTAAGAGAAGAAAATATCGGACAGCAGGTCAGAGTTGCGGGCTGGGTTGAAAATATCCGTGACCACGGCGGTGTAATGTTCCTCGATATCCGTGATCAGTACGGTGTGCTTCAGGTTGTTGTTCACAACGATGAACTCCTTAAAGATATCAACAAGGAATGTACAGTAACTCTCAGCGGTACTGTTGTTAAGCGTGACGAAGAAACAATCAACAAGAAGATTGCAACAGGTTTCGTTGAAGTTCACACGGAGGACATCAAGGTTCTCGGCAAGTGTAAAAATGTTCTTCCGTTTGAGGTTGCAACCTCTACAAATACCAATGAAGAAGTAAGACTTAAATATCGTTTTCTTGACCTCCGTAACCCGAAGGTTCACAATAATATTATGATTCGTTCGCAGATTATCACATTTCTGCGCAACAAGATGAACGAAATGGGCTTTATGGAGATTCAGACTCCTATCCTTTCAACTTCATCTCCGGAGGGCGCTCGTGACTACCTTATCCCGAGCAGAAAGCACAAGGGCAGATTCTATGCTCTCCCACAGGCTCCTCAGATTTTTAAACAGCTCCTTATGGTGTCAGGCTTTGACAGGTATTTCCAGATTGCACCTTGCTTCCGTGATGAGGACGCCCGTGCAGACCGTTCACCGGGTGAGTTCTATCAGCTTGATTTTGAAATGGCTTTTGCAACACAGGAAGATGTATTTGCTGTTGCTGAAGAGGTTCTTTACGAAACATTCAAGAAGTTTTCAAATAAAGAGGTTTCAAAGCCTCCGTTTGCCCGTATTCCGTATGCCGAGAGTATGCTCAAGTACGGTACAGACAAGCCTGACCTCCGCAATCCGCTCGTAATTGTTGAAATCAGCGACATGTTTGAGGAAACAGACTTTGCTCCGTTCCGCAAAAAGACAGTTCGTTCAATCAATGTTCCGAACGCCGCAGGTCAGTCAAAGAAATGGTTCAAGAAGATGGAGGAGTTCGCTCTTTCAATCGGAATGAAGGGTCTTGGCTATGTTAAGGTTAGAGATGACCTCACATTTGACGGCCCGATTGACAAGTTCCTTAAAGAGGGCGACCGTGAGGAGCTTATCAGCCGTAACGGTTCAAAAGCAGGCGATGTAATCTACTTTATCGCCGATACTGCTCAGGAAGCTCCAAAGCTTGCGGGTCAGATCAGAACAGAGGTTGCAAAGCGTCTTGACCTTATCGACACAAGCCGTTTTGAAATGTGCTTTATCGTTGACTTCCCGATGTTTGAGAGAGATGAAGAAACAAATCAAATTATCTTCACACACAATCCTTTCTCAATGCCGCAGGGCGGTCTTGACAGCCTTCTTAACAAGGATCCCGAAGAGGTTCTTGCTTATCAGTACGATATCGTTTGCAACGGTGTAGAGCTTTCATCAGGCGCTGTTCGTAACCACGATATTGAAATTATGAAGAAAGCGTTCGAGCTTGCCGGCTACAGCGAGGATGACCTCAAGGCTAAGTTCTCTGCACTCTACAATGCGTTCCAGTACGGTGCTCCGCCGCACGCAGGTATGGCTCCGGGTGTTGACCGTATGATTATGCTCCTTACAGAGGAAGAGAACATCAGAGAAGTTATTGCATTCCCGATGAACTCCAATGCTCAGGATCTTCTCCTCGGTTCACCGGGTGAGGTAACAGAACAGCAGCTCCGTGAGGTTCATATTAAATTAAGATAAAAACTGCATTTGCAGTCATATATTCAAACTCAAAGGGCGAGTTATATATTATATGACTTGCCCTATTTTCTTTAAAAAGGACGGTTTTTATGGTAACAAGAGAAGATGTTGAAAACATTGCGTTGCTTTCAAAGCTTTTTGTTCCCGAAGAGGAGCTTGACGGCCTTACAAAGTCAATGCAGGAAATCATAGATTTTGCCGACACAATCAATAACGCTCCGACAGACGGCGAGGAGTTTGACGATATTAACAATCTGTCAAATGTTTTTCGTGAGGATGAGGTTGTTGAGTCCTACGATACAAAGGAAATTCTTTCAAATGCTCCCGAGCAGGCAGAGGATCACTTCCTTGTAAGAAACAGAGAGTAAGGCGGTGTAAAAATGGGTTCTATTGAAAAAATTCATGAAATGCTTGTGTCAAAAGAGTGTTCATGTACCGAGCTTACAAAAAGCTATCTTGACGAAATCGAAAAGGCTGACGGCGAGCTTAACGCATATGTTAATGTAACAGGCGAGGAGGCTCTGAAAACTGCCGAGGCTGTTGACAGAAAAATTGCCTCTGGCGAGGAAATCGGTATGCTCGAGGGTGTTCCGATGACGCTCAAGGACAATATTTCAACAAAGGGAATTGAAACAACCTGTTGTTCAAAAATTCTCACAGGCTATAAGCCGATTTATAACGCAACCGTTTGGGAAACTCTTGCAGGCGAAAACGCAGTTATGCTTGGCAAGACGAATATGGACGAGTTCGCAATGGGCTCTTCATGCGAAACATCATACTTTGGCGGTGCAATGAATCCGTTTGATTCAAACTATGTTTCAGGCGGTTCATCAGGCGGTGTTGCAAGTGCGGTAGGCGCAAACATTGCAGCTTACGGTCTTGGCTCTGATACAGGCGGATCAATCCGTCAGCCGGCATCATTCTGCGGTATTGTAGGTCTTAAACCTACTTACGGTGCGGTTTCCCGTTACGGACTTATCGCATATGCGAGTTCACTTGACCAGATTGGACCGATTACAAAGTCTGTTGAGGACGCTGCAATTGTTTTTGACGCAATTTCAAAGAGAGATGAAAAAGATTCAACCTCAAAGGGCTTTGTCGGTGACACTTATTCAAAACTCAACAATGACATCAAGGGTATGAAAATCGGTATTGCAAAGGAATATCTTGAGGGTGTCCGTGACGATGTAAAAGAGGCTGTCTTAAAGGCTGCCGATATCTACAAGTCAATGGGCGCAGAGATTGTTTACTTTGACCTGCCGGAACTCAAATTTGCCCTTCCTGTTTACTATATCATCGCCTGTGCCGAGGCATCTTCAAACCTCGGCAGATATGACGGTATCCGTTTCGGTTACAAAACCGAGCATTATAACGGCACTCACGATATGGTCTGCCGTACCCGTTCGGAGGGATTCGGCGAAGAAGTTAAACGCAGAATCCTCCTCGGTACTTATGTTCTTTCCGCAGGTTACTATGACGCTTATTACAAAAAGGCTCAGAATCTTCGCGGCACTATCGTTAAGGCATTCAACAACGCATTTGAAAAGTGCGATGTAATCCTTGCTCCGACAGTTCCTATGACAGCGTTTGAAAAGGGACATGCTGTAAGCGATCCGATTGAAACCTATCTTACGGATATCTGCACTGTACCTGTCAATATTGCAGGTCTGCCGGGTATTTCGGTTCCGTGCGGATTCAACGCAAAGGGTATGCCGATTGGTATGCAGCTTATCGGCAAGAGCTTCGGCGAGGCTGAAATTCTTAATGCGGCATACAAATATCAGCAGGCTGCTGCTGAAAACTTTAAGGATACAAAGTGGGGTGTTAAGCTGTGAGTTACGAATTAGTTGCGGGTTTTGAAACCCATATTGAGCTTGCCACAAAGACAAAAATCTTCTGCGGCTGTACTACAAAATTCGGCGGTGCGCCAAACAGCCATTGCTGTCCCGTGTGTATCGGTCTGCCGGGAACACTTCCAAAGCTTAACCGTGAGGTAGTTCGCTATGCAATCCGTGCAGGTCTTGCAGTTCACGGTGAAATCGCAGAGATTTCAAAAATGGACAGAAAGAACTACTGCTATCCCGACCTTTCAAAGGCTTATCAGATCAGCCAGCTTTATGCTCCGCTTATTATAGGCGGTTATGTTGAGCTTTCAAACGGCAGAAAAATTCGTTTGCACCACATTCACATTGAAGAGGACGCAGGAAAGCTCATTCATCAGCACGGCGACACATATGTTGACTATAACCGTGGCGGTGTTCCTCTTATCGAAATCGTTTCAGAGCCTGACATTCGTTCAATTGACGAGGCGAGAGAGTATGTTGAAAAGCTTCAGCAGGTTATGCGTTACATCGGAATTTCCGACTGTAAGATGCAGGAAGGATCAATGCGTTGCGATGTAAACATTTCGGTTCGTCCAAAGGGCAGCGAAAAGCTTGGTACAAGAACCGAAATTAAAAATATGAACTCAATTAACAACATAGCAAAGGCTATGGAGTATGAGTTTGAAAGACAGGTTGACCTTATTGAAAACGGCGGAAGTGTTGTTCAGGAAACTCTCCGTTATGATGACGCAACCAACACAACATCTTCAATGAGAAGTAAAGAGGACGCTCACGATTACCGTTATTTTCGTGATCCCGACCTTGTTACTATCCATGTTCCGAAAGATGTTGTTGAAGAAATCAAGGCTGCAATGCCTGAGCTTCCTGCCGATAAGTGCAGAAGATATATTGATGAACTTGCAATTCCCGAAAAGGATGCACAGCTTCTTACAAAGTACCGCAAAATCAGCGAGTATTTTGACAAGGCTTGCGAGGGCGTTAAGTCACCAAAGACAGTTTCAAACTTCATTATCGGTCAGATTTTCCGCAGAACAGAGACCGAGGCTGATAAGGAAATCTTTGATGTTGCGGTTACTCCGGAACAGCTTAACGAGCTTGTAAAACTTCTTGACAGCGGTAAAATCCGCAACAACCTTGCGAAGGCAACACTTGAAAAAATGCTTGACAGCGGCAAGGGTGCTCTTGAATTTATCAGCGAAAGCGATATGGGCGGTCTTGACGAAAACGCACTCAACGATTTGTGCAAGCAGGCTGTTGAGAGCAATCCAAAGGCTGTTGAGGACTATAAGAACGGCAAGGAAAAGGCAATTAAGTCGCTTGTCGGAAATGTTATGAAGAACAGCAGAGGTAAGGCAGATCCTGCTCTTGCAGAGTCAAAAATTAAGGAACTTATCGGCTGATAACTTAAACCTTCACGGGGGTGTGTCTTATGAAAGAAAAAATCAAAGTAACGGCAGTTGTAATGTTTCTCGGAGTTATATTTTCGGGAATTTTGGTTGCATACAAGCTGGTTAATACGATTATCCCGTCATTTGACGGCGGATCGGCATCGGTATTTGACTATCTGCTAATCGTGACCGTCACCGTTTCAATGGTGCTGAAGCTCGCAGTAGGTTCAATGGGACTGAGAGCCGTTTCAAAAAAGACATCACCGCCGGATATGCAAAAAATGTTGAAAACTTCGGGCAAACTCGCAGTAGTGCTTGTGCTTATCGGAGTGCTTAACATCATATTTAATGTTATCAACGGACAGGTTGTTTTTGTGATTGAAGTGTTCGACATAGCAACCGATATTCTCCTCGGTTTTGTGTATATACTTGCCTCCGCAAGCGTTCGTGCCGGCAGAGAATAAGTTCGGATTTTAGATTACCAAATAAAAAATTAACGGTTGGATTTACGAAAAAAGTAATCCAACCGTTTTTTGTTTGGTTTTGTGAATATTGCAAGTAAATACAGTTTTGTATGGGCGTTCATCGGACGCCCGCACGGCGAGCCGCCGTTCCCAGTTCGTGAAGACAGTTTTAATTAAATGTAAAATTGAAAATTGAAAATGGAAAATTAATGTCGGGAAGACAGTTTTTAATATTAAAAACATATTATGCCCGAGCGTAGTATTGTAATTGTTCGCACAATTCCGTAGGGGCGTTCATTGGACGCCCGCCAAGTAATGACAGAAAATTCATGATGAAAACAAACTGTATAAATGAGATACAGTTACCGAAATAATACAGTTGAAAAGAGGTCAGCATTGCTGACCTCTTTTTTATGTAATTCTAAAAATGCACTCGCATTCTGAAAAGTTATGTGCGTGCCGAGTAATGCTCGGGCATAATAAGTTTTAGAAAAATGAAACTGTCTACACGAACTGGGTGCGAGACACTCGCATTAGTCAACCTTTGGCAAGCCGTCAAAGCCCTGCTGGAGGTCGGCGTCTGTCGGAATGTAGTCGCTCATTTCGCCGTCATTATACTTCTGATAAGCAACCATATCAAAGTAGCCTGTACCTGTAAGACCGAAGAGAATTGTCTTTTCTTCGCCTGTTTCTTTGCACTTGAGAGCCTCGTCAATTGCAACTCTGATTGCGTGACTGCTTTCGGGAGCAGGAAGAATACCTTCAACTCTTGCAAACTGCTCTGCTGCTGCAAATACGCTTGTCTGCTCAACTGCTCTTGCCTCCATAAGACCGTCATGATACAGCTGAGAAAGTGTTGAACTCATACCGTGGAAACGAAGTCCGCCTGCGTGGTTGGCTGACGGAATAAATCCGCTGCCGAGCGTGTACATCTTTGCGAGAGGACAAATCATACCTGTGTCGCAGAAGTCATATGCAAACTTACCTCTTGTAAGGCTTGGGCATGATGCCGGCTCAACAGCGATAAATTTGTAGTCATTTTCGCCACGGAGCTTTTCACCCATAAACGGAGAGATAAGACCGCCGAGGTTTGAACCGCCGCCGGCACAGCCGATGATAATGTCAGGCTTTACATCGTACTTTTCGAGAGCGGCTTTTGCCTCAAGACCGATAACAGACTGATGAAGAAGTACCTGATTAAGCACACTTCCGAGTACATAACGGTAGCCGTCTGTATGAGTTGCAACCTCAACAGCCTCAGAAATAGCACAGCCAAGGCTTCCTGTTGTACCGGGGTGAGCCTCAAGAATCTTTTTGCCGACTTCCGTTGTTGTTGACGGTGACGGAGTAACGCTTGCACCGTAGGTTCTCATAACCTCTCTTCTGAAAGGCTTTTGCTCGTATGAAACCTTTACCATAAATACCTTGCAGTCAAGGCCGAAATATGAACAAGCCATTGAAAGGGCAGTACCCCACTGACCTGCGCCTGTTTCGGTTGTAACACCTTTAAGTCCCTGCTTTTTAGCGTAGTAAGCCTGAGCAATTGCGCTGTTGAGCTTGTGGCTTCCGCTTGTGTTGTTGCCCTCGAATTTGTAGTAAATCTTTGCGGGAGTGTCAAGAGCCTTTTCAAGAAAATATGCTCTTATAAGCGGAGATGGACGGTACATTTTATAGAAGTTCTGAATCTCTTCCGGAATGTCAATGTATGCGTCTGTATCGTCAAGCTCCTGGTCAATAAGCTCATCACAGAACACGGGAGCAAGGTCTGCGTGTGTCATAGGCTTGAGTGTTGCAGGATTTAAAAGCGGTGCAGGCTTGTTTTTCATATCTGCACGAACATTGTACCATTTTGTCGGGATTTCGCTTTCGTCAAGGTATATTTTGTATGGGATTTTGTTTTCAGCCACTAAAATGACCTCCTTGGAATAATATTTCTCTGTAAATCTTATGTAAGTTGTTTTTGAAATTTTGCAGGAATTATTTTACATCCTGCACACTTCTGTAATATTGTACCACAAATAAAAAGCTTTGTCACGCAAATTTGTAAAAATTTATTTCAGCATACAAAACCTATATTTTTATTTACACTCTTTTTACAATTGACAAACAGCGTATTTTACAAAACAGTCATAGACTGATGTTGTACGAAAGAGGTACACAAATGATATGAATTTAAGGAGAAAATTCAAATGAAATCTATGACTAAAAAAATTACGGCAACAGCATTATTCGGTGTTCTTGCAGTTTCTGCATTTGCAGGCTGTGGCGGTGCAGGCTCTTCATCAAACGGTTCATCCGACGCAGGTTCGGATGCCGCAAAGTTTGACGCATCTAAAACAATCTCTGTTGTAACAAGAGAAGAAGGCTCAGGCACAAGAGACGCATTCACAGAGCTTACAGGCGTTCTTGTTAAGGACGGCGACAACAAGACAGACAACACAACTACTTCGGCCGTAACAATCAATAGCACAGAGGCTGTTATCACAAATGTTAAGGATAACGAGGCGGCAATCGGTTACATTTCACTCGGTTCACTCAACGATACGGTAAAGGCTCTTAAAATCGGCGGTGTTGATGCAACAGCCGATAATGTAAAATCAGGCGACTATGCAGTAAGCCGTCCGTTCAACATTGCTTACAAGGGCGAACTCAGCGATGTTGCTCAGGATTTTGTTGATTACATAATGAGCTCAGACGGTCAGAAGATTGTTTCGGACAACGGTTATGTAACAGTTTCGGAAAATGCCTCATACAGCGGTAAGAAGCCGTCAGGCAAAATCAGCGTAGCAGGTTCATCTTCGGTATCACCTGTAATGGAAAAGCTTGCCGAGGCTTATCAGAAGGTAAACACAAACGCTAAGGTTGAAATCCAGACATCCGACTCATCGGCAGGTATGCAGTCAGCTATGGGCGGCACATGTGATATCGGTATGGCGTCTCGTGACCTTAAGGATGAGGAAAAGAGCGCACTCAAGGTTGAAACAATCGCAAAAGACGGTATCGCAGTAATCGTAAACAATGCAAACACATGTGATGACCTCACACTTGATCAGGTAAAATCAATTTACACAGGTGAAACAACTGTTTGGAGTGACATAATTAAATGAGATTAAACAGATTTCGTGAAAAGGCAATGCAGGGAGTTTTCTTCCTCACAGCTGTAACAAGTATAGCGGCGGTTGTCATAATCTGTATATTCTTATTCTGTAACGGTGTTCCTGCAATGGCAGAAATAGGCTTCTTTGATTTCGTAGGCGGACAGAAATGGGCGCCTACGAATGTGCCTGCATCATATGGAATCTTTGATATGATTATCGCAAGCATATATGTTACTGCGGGAGCAATCATAATCGGCGTCCCGATAGGAATTCTCACAGCAGTATTTCTTGCAAGATTTTGTCCTGCACCGCTTTACAAGGTGCTTAAACCGGCAACAGAGCTTTTGGCAGGCATCCCGTCAATTGTTTACGGCTTCTTCGGACTTGTGGTAGTTGTACCGTTCATCCGTGATAACTTCGGCGGTGACGGTTCAAGCTGGCTTGCGGCGTCAATCGTACTCGGAGTTATGATTCTTCCGACAATCATCGGTGTGTCGGAGTCGGCAATCAAGGCAGTTCCCGAAAGCTACTACGAAGGTGCTCTGGCACTTGGAGCAACAAAGGAAAGAAGTGTGTTCAAGACAATTCTTCCGGCATCAAAATCAGGCGTTCTTGCAGGAGTTGTTCTCGGCATAGGCAGAGCGTTGGGCGAAACAATGGCAGTTGTACTCATTGCAGGCAATAAGGTTCAGATTCCGCACAGCGTTACGGACGGACTTCGTACCCTGACCGCAAACATTGTTCTTGAAATGGGTTATTCAACAGGCTTGCACCGTCAGGCACTTATTGCAACGGGTGTTGTTCTGTTCGTATTTGTTCTGCTCATCACACTTTCAATGCAGGCTATAAAGAGTAGGAGTGAAAAGCGTGGCTAACAGCGATAACATAAAAAACGATGCCGCTTTGGTTGATGTGTCACAGATTAAGGCAATCAACAAAGTATCGTTTAAACAGAGAATGAAAGCCTACAAAAGAAAGCCCCTTTCACTTGTACTGCTCATTCTTGTAGGTCTTGCGGCGGCACTTTCTGCGGCGGCTCTCATATTTATCATTGCCTATGTTCTTGTGCGAGGTATTCCGAACCTTACCCCCGATCTGTTCTCGCTTGAGTACAACAGCGACAATGTATCGTGTATGCCGTCAATTATCAACACAATTGTTCTTACGCTTGTAACCCTTATAATTTCCGTACCGTTCGGTGTGGGAGCGGCAATCTATCTTGCCGAGTACGCAAAGCGTGGCAACAAGCTTGTTAAGGTAATCAGAACAATGGCAGAAACCCTTGCCGGTATTCCGTCAATTGTTTACGGTCTTTTCGGTATGCTTTTCTTTGTGTATGCCCTTAACTGGGGTTATTCACTTCTTGCCGGTGCATTTACGCTTGCAATTATGGTACTCCCCACAATTATGCGTACAACCGAGGAGGCACTTCTCACAGTTCCCGATTCATACCGTGAGGGCAGTTACGGACTCGGTTCGGGCAAGCTCAGAACAATTATGAGAATTATTCTTCCGAGTGCGATGCCCGGTATTCTTGCCGGAATCATTCTTGCTGTCGGCAGAATAGTAGGCGAAACAGCCGCACTTATTTATACTTACGGTTCGGCAACAGGCTATGCGGCAGGCCCTCTCAATTCGGGACGTTCACTTGCCGTTCATATGTATGTACTTACCAACGAAGGACTTCATACAGATCAGGCATGGGGTACCGCAGTTGTACTTCTTGTACTTGTTTTTGCAATCAATACACTCTCGGCATTTGTTGCAAAGAAACTCGGAAACAACAAGAAGTAACAGGAAAGGATAATTATTTTACAATGGATAAATTTACCATAGAAAACATGAATCTTTACTACGGAAAATTTCATGCGTTAAAGGATGTAAATATCCGTATGAAGAAAAACAGAATCACAGCCTTCATCGGTCCGTCAGGCTGCGGTAAGTCAACTCTTTTAAAGTCGCTCAACCGAATGAACGACCTTGTTGAGGGTTGTAAGATAACAGGCGACATTCGCCTTGACAACGAGGATATTTACGGAGATATGGATGTAAATATCCTCCGCAAAAGGGTTGGTATGGTGTTCCAAAAAGCCAATCCGTTCCCGATGAGCATTTACGATAACATCGCTTTCGGTCCTCGCACACACGGAATCAAAAGCAAGAAAGAACTTGACAGGATTGTTGAAGAATCCTTGCGTGACGCCGCAATCTGGGATGAGCTTAAAGACAGGCTCAAAAAGAGCGCTCTCGGTCTTTCGGGCGGTCAGCAACAAAGACTTTGTATTGCAAGAGCACTTGCCGTAAAACCCGAAGTTCTGCTTATGGACGAGGCAACCTCTGCACTTGATCCTATTTCAACGGGTAAAATTGAGGAGCTTTGCCTTAAACTGAAAAACGATTATACAATCGTTATGGTAACACATAATATGCAGCAGGCTTTGCGTATTTCAGATGAAACAGCGTTCTTTTTACTCGGTGAAATGGTTGAATGTAATTCAACCGACGCAATTTTCTCAAATCCGCAGGATAAGCGTACCGAAGAATACATTACGGGAAGGTTTGGCTAATGAGAGAATATTTTGATAAAGAGCTTACACAGCTTAACGACAGCCTTATTGAAATGGGCGGTCTTGTTGAACAGGCAATCAAAAATACAATGAAGATGATTGTTGACGGCGAAGATTTGCTTGATATCGCAAGAGGACACGAAAATCGTATTAATGAGGCGGAAAAATCCATTCAAAGCAGATGTTTGCACCTTCTTCTTCATCAGGCACCGGTTGCACACGACCTCAGATATGTTTCCGCCGCACTCAAAATGATTACCGACCTTGAGAGAATCGGCGATCAGGCAGTTGATATTGCTGAAATGTCTGTTTACATCAAGGACAAAAAGCAGGTGTTCAATCTTACTCACATTTTGGAAATGGCAGACAATGCCTCAAAAATGGTAACGGAGGCTATTGACGCTTTTGTTAAGAGCGATATTGAGGTTGCCAAAAAGGTAGCCCGTCAGGATGATATCGTTGACGAACTTTTTAACCGTTCAAAGAATGAAACGGTTGAACTCATTCATAAGAATAAGGAACTCGGCTCAGAGGCTCTCGATATCGTTATGATTGCAAAGTATCTTGAAAGAATTGCAGACCATGCGGTTAATGTTGCAGAGTGGGTTGCTTTTTCAATTACAGGCAGCTGCGATTTGTCCGACTGATATATTTTGCTTAACAAACGGGAGCATAGCTGTATGCTCCTGATTTTTGTTTTATTAAACTTTACATTTTTGCAAAAAAAGTCTATAATTATGGCGGATGTTCCGATTTTAATTTAAGTGCAGACGCCCCTTTGCGGTGCATTTAAATACACATTTGTTGAGGGAGAGTATTAGATGTTAATTTACATTGTTGAAGATGATACCGATATCAGAGAGCTTGAATCTTATGCCATGAAAAGCAGCGGATATGAGGTTCAGAGCTTTGGTGAAAGCAAGAGCTTTTTTAAGGCTTGTACAGCCGAAATTCCTCAGCTTGTAATTCTTGATGTTATGTTACCCGATTTTGACGGACTTTCTGTGCTTGAAAAAATGCGCAGGGATGCCGTGACAAAAAATGTTCCCGTTATCCTTGTTACTGCAAAGGGAAGTGAAATGGATAAGGTCAAAGGCCTTGACATGGGTGCCGATGACTATATTACAAAACCTTTTTCAGTCCTTGAGCTTATTTCAAGAGTCCGTGCAATCCTCCGCAGATGTTCTGTTGATGACAGACAGGATGTAATAAAGCTCGGTCAGATTGTTTTTGACGATTCCAAGCACATTGTAACAAGCTGCGGTGAGGAATGTAACCTCACCTTCAAAGAATACGAACTTTTAAAGTATCTTCTCAAAAATAAAGGTATGGCGCTTACCCGTGAAAATATCATTCTCAATGTGTGGGGATATGATTTTGAGGGCGAGAGCAGAACGGTTGATATGCACATTACAACCCTCAGGCAAAAACTCGGCAGCTGCGGAAACCTTATCAAAACCGTGAGAAATGTCGGATATAAGGCGGGGGAATAAAGTGAAACTGAGTAAAAAGCTTTTAAAAAACTTTTCGGTTATCGCTGTGGTGTCCATTCTTCTGACGGCTGTTTTTTCAACAGCCACTTTCTGGTTTGTGTTTTCCGATGAACAGGAGGCAGAGGTTCGACAATATACCGATAAAATCATCGGCGTTTATAATTCCGACAGCAAAATCGACCTTTCAAAATATTACGGAATAGGCGATTTTCGTGTTACTCTCATAAAAAGTGACGGTTCGGTTGTATCCGACAGCGTTGACACAGATGTTAATTCTATGCCGAATCACAGCGACCGCCCCGAATTTGAACAGGCAATCAAGGACGGCAACGGTTCAAGCCACAGAATGTCGGAAACTTTGAATAAAATAACATACTACTATGCAGGAAAAACCGCAGACGGTTCTGTAATCCGTGTTGCAAAGACAATTGACAGCATTTACGGAATTTTTCTTTTTGTTATTCCGTCGATTCTTATAATTATGATAGGCGTATTTGTTGTCTGCACAATTCTGGCAAAGCGTTCCACAAAGAAAATCATTGAACCGATTAAGGAAATGGCGGACAACGGCAACGGCTCGCCGTATGATGAGCTTTTGCCGCTCTCACAGAAAATTGCAAGCCAGCAAAGACAAATCAAGCGTCAGATGCGCAGACTGCAGTTTGAAAAGGATAAAATTTCAACGCTTATCGAAAATATGGCGGAGGGCTTTATTCTTATTGATGTTGACAAAAAGGTGCTTATGAGCAATTATTCGGCGTCAAAGCTTCTCGGTGCCGATGATGACGGTGTTACCGACAAAACTTTGATTGCATTTTCACGCAACGAGGTTCTTAACGATTGCGTTGACAAGGCTCTTTCGGGCGAGAGTAAAAACGGCGACACAACCGTAAAAGGAAGAGCATTGCAGATTATCACCAATCCTGTTTATTCAAACGGCGAAAAAAACGGTGCAATCTGTCTTATAATTGATGTTTCGGCTAAGAAAAAGGCTGAAAAGATGCGTCGTGAATTCACGGCAAATGTAACTCACGAGCTGAAAACTCCGTTGACTTCAATTTCAGGCTATGCAGAAATCATTGCAAGCGGTCTTGTGAAATCGGATGATATCCCGAATTTTGCAAATAAAATTCACAAGGAATCGGGCAGACTTCTCTCTCTTATAAGCGATATCATGGAGCTTTCACAGCTTGACGAAAAATTCAGCGATGAAGAATTTGCCCCTGTTGACCTTGCAGGGGTGGCAGCCGAGGTTGCCGAGGATCTCCGTTCAAATGCCGAAAAGCACGGAATTACAATCACTGTTGATACAAAAACTGCCGTTATAAACGGAAACCGTAATCAGATTTACGAACTTATCTACAATCTTTGTGACAATGCAATCCGTTATAATCGTGAAAACGGTTCGGTAAAAATCATGACAGGTGATGACAATGAACATCCGTTTGTTAAAGTTGCCGACACGGGAATCGGTATCCCCGAAAAGCACCACAAGCGTGTGTTTGAACGCTTTTACCGTGTTGATAAGAGCCGTTCAAAGGAAACAGGTGGCACGGGTCTTGGACTTGCAATTGTCAAGCACATTACCGAAAGACACGGCGGAGAGATTTCTCTTGAAAGCAGTGAACAGGGAACAACATTTACCGCAAGGTTCTGATGTGAATATTTTTACAATCTTTTGCAGAGAAAATAAATTTCAAGCGGTGCTGTGCATACTATATTGTGCAGTGCCGCTTTTTTATTGCTCAAACAATACAATTTCACGAATCTTACATAAAAAATGCCGTGTTTCGACAAATTTCAAAGATAATTACCAAGCTTTCAGACTTTACAAATTCTTTACAATTCATTGACAATCCTATGACTTTAGTTTAATATTATTGATGATAAAGGAGAGTATGTATTTATGGATTTGTTTATGGTTTTACAACTGCTCTGCGGTCTGGCGCTCTTTTTGTTCGGTATGAATTCAATGGGCGACGGTCTTGAGAGCCTTTCCGGTGGTAAGCTTGAAAAAACTTTGGAAAAAATGACTAACAGCACCATTAAAGGATTCATTCTCGGTGCGGCTGTTACTGCGGTGATTCAGTCCTCTTCGGCAACAACCGTTATGGTTGTCGGCTTTGTAAACTCGGGAATTATGAAACTCCGCCAGGCAATCGGTATTATTATGGGTGCCAATGTCGGCACAACAATCACTTCTTGGATTCTCAGCCTTTCGGGTATTGAGGGCGACAGTTTGGTTATGCAGCTTTTAAAGCCGTCGTCTTTCTCTGCCGTGTTTGCCTTTGTAGGAATTATTCTTCTTATGTTCTGCAATTCGGAAAAGAAGAAGCATCTCGGCACAATTTTCCTCGGATTCGGTATTCTTATGGTTGGTATGGATCAGATGAGTGCGGCTGTTGAACCGCTTTCGGATGATCCGACATTCACGGGCTTCCTCACACTCTTTAACAACCCTGTATTCGGTATTCTTGCCGGCGCATTGCTGACCGCAATTATACAAAGCTCAAGCGCCTCTGTCGGTATTTTGCAGGCATTGTCCAAAACAGGCGCAATCAGCTATTCAATGGCAATCCCAATTGTTATGGGACAGAATATAGGCACTTGCGTAACCGCACTTATTTCCTGTATCGGTGCAAAGAAAAACGCAAAGCGTGCCGCATTTGTACATCTTTACTTCAATATTATCGGCACACTCGTAATTTGTGCATTGTTCTACGGTTCTAACCTCTTTATCAACTACGGTTTCCTTAATGATATCGTAGGTCCCGAGAACATTGCGGTTATCCACACAGCATTCAATCTGCTCGCAACTGCAATTCTTCTTCCGTTCAACAAGTATCTTGAAAAGCTTGCCTGCCTTACAATCAAGGACAAGGACGAGGATTCGGATGTTCCGTTCCTTGATGAGCGTTTTCTCAACACTCCCTCTGTTGCAACAGAGCGTGCAAAGTCACTTGCTGAAAAAATGGCTCGTCTTTCTGAGGGTACGCTCCTCGGCGCACTTGAACTTGTTGACCATTATGACGAAAAGGTTGCGGAAACAATTCATGAAAACGAAGATATGATTGATTCCTATGAGGATGTTATTTCAACATACCTTGTAAAGCTCAGTTCCAAACAGCCTTCGGCTGACGACAACAAAACTATTCAGCTCATTCTTCACACAATCGGTGATTTTGAGCGTATCAGCGATCATGCGGTAAGCATTGTAAAGGTTGCTCAGGAAATTCACGAAAAGAACATTTCGTTCTCAAAAGAGGCGAAAGCAGGTCTTGCCGTTATGGTTGACGCACTTCGTGAAATTATCAACAACGCTACTGTTGCTTTTGTTGATAATGACCTTGCACTTGCCTCAAAGGTTGAACCGCTTGAACAGGTTATCGACCGTTTGCGTGACAAGCTTAAAGACGCCCATGTTAAGCGTCTTACTAACGGTATCTGTACAATCGAACTCGGTTTTGTATTCTCTGACCTTATCACAAATATTGAGAGAGTTTCCGACCATTGCTCAAACATTGCAATCGGTGTTATTGAAATCAATCGCAACGGCTACGATGCACACGAATATCTTCACGAACTCAAAAATTCCGATGATATTCAGTACAACGCAGATTACAAGGCTTACAAGCAGAAGTACACACTTCCAAAGGAAGCTCTGTCTGTAAGAGAGGTTTCCGTAGGCGTTCCCGTAAACTAAACAAATCTTTTTATATAATTTAGGGCTACAGAAAAACGAAAGGTTTTTCTGTAGCCTATTTTTTGCGTGTGAAAGATTTACCTGCGGATTTTTATGCGGTCAGCTTTCGCTTTCGTTAAATACGAAAAAATCCGAGAAGAATTGCAAAGTAGTGGAATACACTTCCCGCAACCGTGAATAAGTGCCATATCGAGTGAAAATATTTTACCCTTTTAATTGCGTAAAATATAATCCCCACCGTGTAGAATACTCCGCCTATGATGAGGAAGATTCCCGAAATTGACGGCATATGTTCCATAAGCGGTTTTATTGCAAAGATTATTACCCAACCCATTCCTATGTAGCAGAATATTGACGGAATCCTTGCTTTTTCAAGGTTGATTGAGTTCATAACTATTCCGAAAATTGCCGATGCCCACACAATTCCGAACAGAATCCAACCTGTCACGCCGTTGAGGTAGTAAAGAGTAATCGGTGTGTATGTTCCTGCAATCAGCAGAAAAATTGTGTTGTGATCCATTATTCGGAAAAATGCTTTTACCTTTTCATTTGTAAAAGAATGATACAGAGTTGACATTGTGTAGAGTATGATGAGCGATGCACCGTAAATGCATGAGCTGACAACACCCCACGCATTTGTGTGGATTGCTGCCGTAACGATAAGTACAACCGTTCCCGCAATCGACAGACCTGCACCGATTCCGTGTGATACAGAGTTGAAAATTTCTTCCCCGAGTGTATATTTTCTTTTGAACTTTGCCAAGATGAACCTCCAAAAAATAATCTGTACTAATATTATAAATCATTCCTACGCATATTCAAGATGATTCGTAATGCAAAATATTTCAATAGATTTTACATTTCATCAAAAATGGTTTCTGTTATCCAAATTTCGCAGATTTATTGGTTTGTAATTCAAACTTGTTGAATTTTTATAACATATTGACACAAGAATATTTTGTGTAGTATAATTTGCGTAATTTATTTGGCTATAGGAGGAGCGCTTATGCTCAGAATAGAACATTTAACTAAAAAATACGGTGACAAAAAGGCTGTTGACGATTTGTCACTTCATATTCAAAAAGGCGAGATTTACGGCTTTATCGGACACAACGGTGCAGGAAAGACAACAACAATCAAATCCTGCTGTGGGATTCTCAACTTTGACGAGGGCGAAATCTATGTTGACGGTGTGTCGGTAAAAGAAAAACCTCTCGAATGTAAGCGCAAAATTGCTTACATTCCCGACAATCCCGATTTGTATGAGTTTATGACAGGTATTAAGTACCTCAATTTTATTGCCGATATTTTCGGAATCAGCCAGTCTGACCGTCAGGCAAGAATCAGTAAATATGCTGAAATGTTTGAAATTAAAAATGCACTTGCTCAGACAATTGACAGCTATTCTCACGGTATGAAACAAAAACTTGCAATTGTTTCCTCACTCATACATAACCCAAAGCTTATCATTATGGATGAACCGTTTGTAGGTCTTGATCCAAAATCATCCCACCTTCTCAAAACTTTGATGAGAGAGATGTGCGATAACGGCGGTGCGATTTTCTTCTCAACCCATGTGCTTGAAGTTGCCGAAAAGCTTTGCGACAAGGTTGCTATCATCAAAAGCGGCAAACTTATCAAGTCGGGTACAATGGATGAGGTTAAGGGCGATGATTCGCTTGAAGATGTATTCCTTGAACTGGAGGAGAAAGATGCTTAAAAACCTTAATTAAACTCCAATTTCAAAAGGCACTTGCACGGTACACCGCAAATTCGTCAAACAAGAAAAAGAACGGCAAAAAAAGTTCGTTTAACTCACCAGCTGTTTATCTTGCTCTTCTCACTTTTGTCGGTGTTGTATTTGCATTTATGTTCTACAATATGTTCAGCATGATGGCACCTATGCTTGCAACATCGGGATTCAGTTGGTTGTATTTTCTCTATGTTATGGGTGCGTCGTTTGTAATCAGCACAATAGGCTGTATTTTCCTTTCGCTCTCACAGCTTTATGAGGCAAAGGATAATGAACTTTTGCTTTCAATGCCTATTCCGCCTCGCAGTATTCTCTTTTGCAGAATGTTGCCACTGTATGCACAAAATCTTCTCTTTTGTGCACTTGTACAGGTCCCTGCTTTTGCGGCCTATGCAACAAATGCGTCTGTTTCGGTTTCGCTTGTAGTAAGTCAGATTGTGATTCTGCTTTTAGTTCCGCTTTTAAGCCTGAGCGTTTCGTGTGTTCTCGGCTGGCTGATTGCATTTGTAACATCAAGGACAAGACATAAAAATGTTGTGACAATCGTATTTTCACTTGTTTTCTTTGCACTGTATTTTTACCTTTTATTATCAGGCAGAGGACCTTGTAAAAACACTCGCTGCAAATTCAATTGGCATCGGTGCAAATATAATGGACAGTGCATATCCGCTTTATCTCACAGGACTTGGCGCATCGGGCGAATTGTTGCCGCTTTTTGGTGTTGCTGTAGTAATTATTGCATTCTTTGCAGTTGTTTATGCGGTGCTTTCTCACAGCTTCATAAAGCTTGCAACAGCGAAAAAGGGTGCGAAGAAAGCTGTGTATAAAGAGAAAACCCTGAAAGTAAGTTCTGCATCAAAGGCGCTTTTACGCAAAGAAAGAATGATGTTCACAGGCAATGCGACCTATATGCTTAACAGCGGACTCAGTGCGTTAATTATGGTAGGCGGAACAATTTATGCGGTGTTCCAGCTTAATACGCTGAAGCAATTTCCAAGTACATTGATTGAAATGATTTCAGTATATCTTCCACTTGTGATTGCCTTTGTGATTTCATTGGGACCGATTTCTGCGGCATCAATTTCAATGGAAGCTAAAAACCTTTGGCTTATGCAGTCGCTTCCTGTATCACCGTTGCAGGTGCTTGCGCAAAAGCTGAAACTTCACTTTATTGTAAACGGCGTTGTTTCACTTGTACCCTCGGTTGTTCTCTCAATAATGCTCGGAATGAAACCGGTTAATATTATTATCACAATTCTTATTCCGATAATTTTCTCGTTGTTCTCGGGACTTCTCGGACTTATGTTTGACCTGAAAAAGCCAAAGCTTGACTGGAATACAACCGCTGAGGCAGTAAAACAGAGTGCAAGTGTTATGCTTTCGTTATTGCTTTCAGTTCTTGCCGTATGCGTACCTGCTATTGCGTATCCGGTTCTTCTCAGCTTTGAAATTGAAATTTCGACTGAAATTTTCCTCGCCTGCACAGCATTTTATTTTATCCTCATCAGCCTTCCAATCTGGTATTGGATTAAGAATAAAGGCACAAAGGTTTTTGCAAATCTTTAAAACAGAATATCAAAATTAAGAATAAACCTCCGAAAATTTGCAGATAATATTTGCAGAATGTTTCGGAGGTAATTTTTATGAGTAATAATATGGACTTGGGTTATGAGATGTTTTGCTATCAGTGTGAACAGACGGCAAACGGAAAGGGTTGCACACGGCTCGGTGTTTGCGGAAAAACTCCCGAAATTGCAAATCTTCAGGATTTACTTATCTTTCAGCTGAAGGGCATAAGCTGTTACGGCAAGGTAATTATTGAAAAAGGTCAGCACATTGACAAGGACATTGTTCGCTTTGTGGAAAACTGCCTTTTTTACAACGCTGACGAATGTAAACTTTGATGCCGATGTGCATGTGTCGCTTTTGCGTGAATCTCAGCAAATCAAGGAAAAACTTCGTGAAGTTGTGGGCGAAATCAAAAATCATACTCTGCACGCAACCTACAATCTTCCCGAAACAAAGTCTGAAATGCTCAAAGACGCACCGCTTGCGGGAATTATGTACGAAAAGTCGCTTGACCCCGACATCCGCTCTTTAAGACAGACAATTGTTTACGGTCTCAAAGGCATAAGCGCCTACGGTCATCAGGCTCGTGAACTCGGCTATTTCAGCGATCAGGTTGACGATTTTTACATCACTGCACTTGAGGCGACAACGGATGATTCGCTCACGGTTGAGGAGCTTATCAGAATGACGATGAGAACGGGTGAAAATGCTCTTGAAGTTATGAAAAAACTTGATGAAGCAAACACTGAAACCTACGGCAATCCGTCACCGCACAAGGTTGATGTTCACATCAAAAAAGGTCCGTTTATTATTGTGTCGGGTCACGATTTGAAAGACCTTGAAATGCTCCTTGAACAGTCAAAGGGCAAGGGCATAAATATTTATACTCACGGCGAAATGCTACCGTGTCATGGCTATGACGGTTTAAAAAAATATCCGCATCTTATCGGCAATTTCGGCGGTGCATGGCAAGATCAGCAAAAGCAGTTTGACAATATCCCCGGTTGTATTCTTATGACGACAAACTGCCTTATGCGGCCGAGAGATTCGTACAAAGACAGAATTTACAGTACAAATGTTGTCGGCTGGGAGGGCGTTAAGCACATCGGCAAAAAGGAAAACGGCGACAAAGATTTCAGCGAAATTATTCAGCAGGCAATTGAACTCGGCGGTTTTAAAGAAGATGTTGAACCGCACGAAATTCTTGTGGGATTCGGTCATCACGCTACGCTTTCATATGCCGATAAAATTGTCGAGGCCGTCAAAAGCGGAAAAGTCAGACACTTTTTCCTTATTGGTGGTTGTGACGGTGCAAGACCGGGCAGAAATTACTACACGGAGTTTGCTAAAAATGTTCCGAAAGACTGCATAATTATGACGCTCGCTTGCGGAAAATACCGCTTTAACAAGCTCGAATTCGGTGACATCGACGGCTTGCCGAGATTACTCGACATCGGTCAGTGCAACGATGTTTACTCCGCAATCTGCATTGCCGTAGCACTTGCCGATGCGTTTGATACAGATGTAAACGGCTTGCCGTTGTCGCTGATTGTTTCGTGGTATGAGCAAAAGGCGGTTGCCGATTTGCTGGCACTTTTAAGCCTCGGAATAAAGAATATCTACCTCGGCCCGACACTCCCTGCATTTTTAAGCCCGAATGTGTTGCAGTATTTGTCAGAAACATTCGGCTTGCGTCCAATCAGCAACGCAGAAGATGACCTGAAAACCTGCCTTAAACAGAATGTTTGATGATATACTGTAGCGGCGAACACGGTTCGCCGCTACAAATTGTTTCCAACAATTGACCGTAAAAAATGGCTAACGGTTTGTCATACAACAAAAAACGGAGCAGACTGAATTGTGTCTGCTCCGTTTTTGAAAGAGATATTTATGAAAATACTACTGAGTTACTTTTTCTTCTAGTTTTTTTATTATCCATTTCCGATTCAAGTTCTTCTTCAATTTGTTTTATTTCATCGTCACGCCTTTTACCCTTTGTAAAGTAGGAGAACGGGGCAGAAATCAGCATTGCTCCGTAGTATGTAATGAATCTCCACATAAGGATTGCCGGCTTGATTTTGCTTATTGCACCGATTTTGAAGAATGAACCGAAGTACATTGTGAATGCAAGCTCCGCACCGCCCGACGCACCGGGGAGAGGGATAAGGTTTGCCGTGAACAGCACGAATGACTGAATGCAGATTGAATCATAGAATGAAAGCGGAGGCTGTCCTGCCGCTCTTGCAATCGGTGCCATACCGAACGCAATATAGATGAGATAGGGGATTGAAAGAATTAAAATTACCTGAATGAATACAAGTGCATAAATTACAACAAGCCGTTTTATGTTTGAAAAAAGCTGTTTGTTTGTGTCGTGAAACATATCAACTTCTTTGTGAAGTCTTTCAATCTTCTTTTCGGGATTTTTAATGAACTTGAACTTTTTCATAATCTTATAAATAAGATTGATGAGCTTGTTTGTAACCTTGTGGCTGAATGAAACAAGCAGGAACAAAGCCGTCATTGCAAGCTGAACGGTAAATCCGAAAACGATGAAAAGCGTTGACCAGATGTTTGTAAAAGCATCGCTGAAATAGTTGAACCTTGTGATAACAGCAATAACGCTGACAGCGGTCATTACTATCTGATACACAATGAACTTTTGCGTCATACAAGCCGAACCGAAGCCTACGCTTATGTTCTTTTTTGACATAAGGTAAAGCTGCATAGGCTGTCCGCCTGTGCTTGACGGTGTAATCGCACTGAAGAATACTCCGACAAATGCGACCTTCAAAGCCTCAATAAAGCTGAAATTCTCATACTTTGACCGCACATATATCAGCGTGACAACAGCGTCAACAAGGATGTTCAAATCATAAATCAGCAAAGCCGCAAGGATAATCAGCATATTGCAGCCGTCAGGCTTTTTGAGCAAGTCGATCAGACCGTCCTCCGAAACAAAGAAGTAGATGATCAGATAAATCGAGATTGCCACAACAGCGAGATTAAATATCAGCTTTCCGCTGATTCTGAATTTTTTCTTTTCCAAATAAATCTTCTCCTGTGTGTTAAAAGTTGTTATTCAATTGTAGCGGGCATCAAATGTCACAACTGTGGCATTTGCGCAGAATTATATATCCTAATCATACTTTTTTTTAATAAGAAAATCAACAACAAAATTGTAATAAATTGCCGCATGGGAAAATAAATTTATAAATCCACGCTTTTTTATTTTATCGAATGTACTTATTTTAGCATTTGTTCATTACACATAAAGAATTTAAAACTTGCACCCAAACTTTAGCTGTGATAAAATAATACGGTAATATGTGCGGAGGTGTTCGTATGGATACTATGAGTGTGAACGGAAAAGATTTTACCGTCATTAAGCTTCTCGGAAAAGGCAAGGGCGGTTATTCCTACCTTGTTTCAGACGGAGAACACAATTATGTTTTAAAGCAGATTCACCACGAGCCGTGTTCATACTATACCTTCGGTAACAAAATTCAAAGTGAGCTTAACGATTACGAACGGCTGAAAAATGCCGGGCTCAGACTGCCGAAGCTTATTGACTGCGATGTGGAAAACGAGAGGATTCTTAAAGATTACATTGACGGCAAAACCGCATATGAGCTTGTTTTGCAGAATGAGATGAAACCCGAATACATTGAGCAGATTCGTGAAATGTGCACACTGTTGAATCCAAAAGGAATTAACATAGATTATTTCCCGACAAATTTCATTTTAAACAACGGACTTTTGTGGTACATCGACTACGAATGTAACGATTATATGGAGGAGTGGAATTTTGAAAACTGGGGAATAAAGTATTGGAGCAAAACGAAGGAATTTTGTGAATACCACGAAAACAATAAATAACGGAGTGAACTTATGGACTTTTTCAGTACAAATCTTTTTAACTGGTACGGACTTGCTTTTGCAATTGCTTTGCTTGTACCCGACATCGTCTATATAAAAAGCAACAGAATAGACAGAACAATTTTTGATAACAGGGCTATGCTTTACATAGAAAGAATCGGAAAATATTGCAGTATTTTCCTTATGGGAATTAACATCGGCGTGCTTGAGGGCGGTTTTACAAAGCCGATTATGGAAACCTTTTGGATAATCTCAACCTGTGTTCTGACGGTCGTTGCACTTATTTTGTGGCTTTTATGCTTTAACAGATTTTCAAAATTATGGGCGTATCTTCTTACAGCCGTAACCGCAGTAATTTTTATGATGAGCGGACTTTTGCAGGTTAAAACGCTTTTGCTCACGGCAGGCGTGGTGTACCTTATCGGACAGCTTTATGTTACAAATAAGTATGTAAAATCAAAAATGCAATAATTGTGTAAAATATTGTAAAAAGATATTGCAATATTGTTTGTTTGGTACTATAATGACCTTTGGCTGACAAATATTTGTTTTTTGACTGGAGGTGAAAAGATGAATGTTATTATGCTTTTAAAGCATAAAGATTCTTTAAAATATATTTATGAGGACAATACCCTAAGACAGGGACTTAGAAAAAATGCGTGCTCACAGCTACACCGCTATCCCTGTTATAACCCGTGACGGAAAATATGTCGGCACGGTGAGCGAGGGTGACTTTTTTGTGGCATATAATTGACAAAAAGACTTCGGGCGATATTGAAGAACAGGAAGAATTTCGTATCCGTGACATACTCCGTCCCGACTTTAATCCGGCAGTTAAAATTTCGGTAGGTATGGACGAGCTTCTTGCACGGGCAATGAATCAGAACTTTATCCCCGTAACCGATGACCTCGGTACTTTTATCGGTATCGTAACCCGTCAGGATATCATCAGATATTTTGTCAATAAATAAGATACATAAAACAAGGCGGATGCTGAAAATTGCATCCGCCGTTTTAGTTATGGCAGAAACTGAATTTTAAATATACAGAAATCTACATATCAACTTCAGATTGATGTATTACAATCAAAGTACGGTGAGGAAAATGTACAACATTCTTTTGGTTGAGGACGATAAAAATATTCGTGAAATGCTTGTCGAATATTTTTCAAAAAGAGATAAAGAAAAATTTAATATCACCCTTGCAGAAAATGGCTTAAAGGGACTTGATAAGGCATACGAGAACAGCTATGACCTTTTGCTCCTTGATGTAATGCTCCCCGAAATGGACGGTTTTACGCTTTGCAAAGAAATCCGCAGATACAGCGATGTGCCGATTATGTTCATCACGGCAAGAACAAGTGAGGCTGATATGCTCAACGGCTACGCTCTCGGCTGTGACGATTACATTGTAAAGCCGATTGCTTTGCCCGTATTTTATGAAAAGGTGAAAGCCCTCATCAAGCGTTCAAAAGGACTTGTGCGGCACAATTTGCTTACGGTGGGGAATGTTTCGCTCAATCCGAACAACGGTGTTGTTGTGTCCGACGGTGAAGAAGTAACCCTTACCGCAAAGGAATATGCTATTCTTAAAATTCTGTTAGAGAATAAAAACAGCGTTGTGTCCCGTGAAAAAATCATCACAGCCGTTTGGCACTATGACACGATGATTGATGAAAGAGTGCTTGACACGCATATCAAAAATATCCGAAAAGCATTGGGCGAAAATGCGTCTGTTTTGAAAACGGTAATACGGCGAGGGTATAAGGCGGAGGATAAAAAATGAAATCAAGATATATCAAACGTCGAAAAAAGTTTCATTACATTATAATTTCCGTAACAATAATTGTGTGTCTGCTGGGAACGGTTCTTACCTCTCTTGCAATACTGAACAGCTCCAAAGACTTGCTCGTTGCCAATGCCGAAAAATGAGCTTAAAATGAAGATGATTGATCTAGAGCATAACCTTGGCATAAATTTAACAGATTCTCAAGATGATAAGGTGAATGGAGCTTATCCATACAATGACAAAGTAGGATTGCTGAACGAAAATGTTGATAAAAGCAATACATACTATCAGATTACTGATAAGAAAAATTTGACGATAACTACGGATAATGTTCTTACGGTGTATTATATATCGCAAAACAGAAATTATATAAGTTTTGATGTGATTAAAAATTTGCTCAGTGATAATGAGAATAAAGAAATTTGCGGATATCTCAACACTCCGACTGATAATGACGGAAATTACTATATCTTGATTTGCAAAAAGTTTTATGAAAGCGAAAAATACGGCTATGTCCCTTGTCAGCTTGAGGTTGTAAAGACCAACAAAGTGAATGATTGGTATGTTCAGGATGAAGTTGTTAAAACATATAGCTTTGACCTTAGCAAATATGATTATTTGACCATAGAAGAATTAGAGGCTACTCCGTTTGAAAATGACGAAATGCACCGTAATATAATTGATAAAGATTTTTTTCTTGGAAAGGACAAACCTAAATATTCTCAAAAGAATGTAGAACAAATTCTTAAAGATAACGCCTTATCTTATATTGATATTTACGAATCACCTGCTGTTGTAAATGACGGGATTTTTAAATGTTATTTGTTGAGCAGTGATTACTATTACAACAAAGAAAATCGCTTGATAAGTGATCTCGATGATAGTGACTATGTATATAAAGTTGTACAGGGGTCTTATTTGATTGTTTCTTTAAAAGAAATAGATTTACTCAATGATTGCCTATGGAAGTTTATAACGGTATTTGCTGTTGCGTTTACGATAATGGCGGTGGTGATTACGGTTGAAATTTTCTCGTGGAAAGATTTTAAAAGGCGAACCGCACAGGAGGAAACCCGTCTTGAAATGACAAATGCAATTGCGCACAATCTCAAAACCCCCTTGTTTGTCATAGGCGGTTTTGCGGAAAATCTTAAAAATGAGGAAGATACCGAAAAGAAACTTCATAACATAGAAATCATTCAGCAACAGACCGAGGAAATGGACATTCTTATTCACAGAATGCTCGATTTGTCACGATTCGATTCGCCCGCATTAAAGCTGAATTGCGAAGTTTTTGACTTTAAACCGTTTATTGAGAAAATTCTTGAAAATTATTATGTTCACACAGAACACGAAATTATTTTCATTTACAACTCAAAGGCAAAAATTAAGGCTGACCCTGCCATGCTTAAAACGGTGCTTGAAAATCTTATCGACAATGCCGAAAAATATTCCGATTACGGTTCGGATATCACAATTAATGTTTCGGATGATGTATTGTCAATCAGCAATCAATGCTCGTCATTTGACAGGGAAAATCTCTCAAAATTGTGGCAGCCTTATTTCAGAGCCGCAAAGGGAGATATAAG
>ENA-OQHK01000039-OQHK01000039.1-human-gut-metagenome-genome-assembly--contig:-NODE-39-length-28219-cov-3.415563_pt1 | contig 28219 bp, 28 predicted proteins | sample MGYA00242562_ERZ504715 | MGnify/ENA primary metagenome ERZ504715 (study PRJEB26092, sample SAMD00036445) | human gut metagenome | host: Homo sapiens | study: EMG produced TPA metagenomics assembly of...
ACAAAAGCTGCTGGCGCTGGGGTATCAGAGCGTCTACGACTTCGACACGATCCTGATTGTCCAAACTCAATTCAAGGTCATGGTCGATGATGGGCAGCTTGAACCGGACGGACTTCAGCCACTGTCCATTAGGCTGGCGTTCCGGGCAGATCTGCACCTCGTCGATCAAAATTTCCACCAGTCTGCGGCGTTCCGCCTCGGTCATGGTGGCATAAAGCTTGTCAAAGCAAATCAGGATCTTATAGATGTTGTCGCCTGTGATTTTGTCGGCTTCAATGGCCTGCTTCTTTGCCCGGGCATCCATCAGTCCATTTTCCACCTCTTCGATTTTATCGTACATCTTATAAAGGCGGTCGTCAAGGTCAGATTTTCGGGCGATAAAGTGCCGGTCGTCCGGGTCAAGGCTGTCGATCTCCTCCATAAGCCGGGATTTTGTGGAGTAGTGCTGCCGTAGCTGCTTCTCATAGGCGGCGATCTCCTGCTCAATGGCAGTGGTATCTACCTTCATGTGTAGACCTTGGTCTTTTCTGCTGCCATTTCCAGCACCTCCCATTCGTACCGTCTTGTTCGGAATAGACTTTGCAAGCAAAGTCGTGTGCCAAAGGGCGCTGCTCTCGCCTGTCGGCTCGGTCAAGCGCTTCAAAATGCAACGCATTTTGAGGTCGCCACTGGCGACCCGCGCCCCTTTGGATTCTCCGTTCACATTGTCCTACGGACGATGTGATTTTATTGTTGTAGCGATTCGCTTCATCCCGGTTTCGTCCCGGTTTGCAGAATGCCCTTGCAATCCGAAAGGAGCCGTGCTATAATGCCGCTGTAATTGAATCAGAAATCTTCAGGGCAGGGTGCGATTCCCTACCGGTGGTACAGCCCACGAGCCGTAAGGCATGATTCGGTGAAACTCCGAAGCCGACAGTACAGTCTGGATGAAAGAAGATACCAAGCGCAGAGCCCGCACGGTTCTGCGCTTGTGGAGGCTGCTCTGGGATGCGTTTGCATTCTGGAGCTTTCTTTTTTGCACAAGGGTCCCTTGTGTCTTTTCGGCTTGCCCTGAACGTTTTTGTTCAGGGCTTTTTCTTTTGGAGGCGACACGATGAACGACAAAGAGTATATGCGTCTGGCTTTGCAGCTTGCAAAAAAGGGTTGCGGATGGACGTCTCCCAACCCGATGGTGGGTGCCGTGGTCGTAAAAGAGGGCAGGATCATCGGACAGGGCTGGCACCAGAGATACGGTCAGGCTCATGCGGAGCGCAATGCGCTGGCATCCTGCACCGAAGATCCACAGGGAGCGACCCTGTATGTGACATTGGAGCCGTGCTGCCATTACGGAAAGCAGCCGCCCTGCGTGGATGCGATTCTGGACGCGGGCATTCACCGGGTGGTCGTGGGTTCTGCTGACCCGAATCCGCTGGTGGCTGGAAAAGGAATTGCAATCCTGCGCGCACACGGCATAGATGTGACCGAAAATGTTCTGCAAGAGGAATGCGATGCGCTGAACAAGGTGTTCTTTCACTATATCACCACAAAACGCCCCTTCGTTTCCATGAAATACGCCATGACGATGGACGGAAAAATCGCCACATACACAGGCGCTTCCAAATGGATCACCGGGGAAATTGCCCGGAATCATGTTCAACGGCAGCGACACCGATTCCGCGGCATTATGGTGGGAGTCGGAACCATTCTGGCAGATGACCCGCTGCTGACCTGTCGGATAGAGGGTGGCCGTGATCCTGTCCGGATCATCTGCGATACACATTTGCGGACACCGCTGCAATCACAGGTGGTCATGACCGCCAAACAGGTCCCCACCATTCTTGCGACCTGCTGCGGCGAACCCAGAGAAGCAGGCGGCATATCAACAGGCCGGGTGCCGGATTCTTTTTCTGGAAGAGCATTGCGGTCATAGTGAATCTTTTGCAACTGATGGAACAGCTGGGGCAGGAGCAGATCGACAGCATTCTGCTGGAAGGCGGCGGAACCTTGAACTGGTCTGCACTGGAAAGCGGCATCGTGCAGGAGGTGCAGGCTTACATTGCCCCGAAGCTGTTCGGAGGAAGGGATGCCAAAGCACCCATTGAGGGTGCAGGTGTCCCGCTTCCGGATGCTGCATTCCGCCTGAAGAACAGCCGATTGGAACAGCTTGGCAAAGATTTCCTGATCGAAAGTGAGGTGGAGTACCCGTGTTTACCGGAATCGTGGAAGAAGTCGGAACAATAAAATCCATCAATCGGGGACAGCATTCTGCCGTACTGACTGTTCGTGCAAAAACGGTTCTGGAAGAAACCAGGATCGGCGACAGCATCGCCGTCAACGGCATCTGTCTGACCGTCAGGCAGCTCTTCCCGGATAGCTTTGCTGCGGATGTCATGCACGAGACCTTGAACCGCTCTGCACTTGCACAGCTCACCGTTGGAAGTGCTGTCAATCTGGAACGTGCCATGCCGGCCAACGGACGTTTTGGCGGACACATCGTAGCAGGCCATGTGGATGGCGTCGGACGCATTGCTAATATCCGAAAAGACGATACGGCTATCTGGTACACCATTCATGCAGATTCTGCGATCCTTCGCTATGTCGTTGAAAAAGGCTCTATCACAATAGACGGTATCAGCCTGACCGTGGCTGCGGTGGAACCTACGGGCTTTTCCGTGTCCACGATACCGCACACCGTCCGTCAGACGAACCTGAACCAACGGCACAAAGGGGATTTTGTCAATCTGGAAACCGATGTTGTTGGAAAATATATCGAGAGGCTGCTTCCATCAGAAACACCAAAGCAAAACACGCTCACAAAAGAAATGCTGCTGCGCTGCGGCTTTTAAGGAGAGTTTACGATGAACTTCAATACCATTCCCGAAGCTTTGCAAGACCTGAAGCAAGGAAAAATCATTCTGGTAACGGATGACCCCGACCGTGAAAACGAGGGGGACTTCATCTGTGCTGCCGAATTTGCCACCACCGAAAACGTCAACTTTATGGCGACCCACGGCAAAGGTCTGATCTGTATGCCGATGTCCGAGGCTTTCGTCCAGAAGCTGCAATTTCCGCAGATGGTGCAGCATAACACCGACAACCATGAAACGGCATTTACGGTGTCCATCGACCACGTTTCTACTTCTACGGGCATTTCTGCCGCAGAGCGTTCCATTACGGCGATGGCTTGTGTGGACGATCACGCAAAAGCAGAAGATTTCCGCAGACCGGGCCATATGTTCCCCCTTCTGGCAAAAAAGAACGGTGTGTTGGAGCGCAACGGTCACACGGAAGCAACCGTTGACCTGTGCCGTCTGGCAGGGCTGAAAGAATGCGGCCTGTGCTGCGAGATCATGCGGGAGGATGGCACGATGATGCGCACCGCTGAACTGGCAAAGTTGGCAGAGCGTTTCCAGATCAAATTCATCACCATCCGTGATTTACAGGAGTACCGCAAGTGTCACGATAAACTGGTCGATCAGGTGACGGCGGTGAATCTGCCCACCAAATATGGCACCTTCAGAGCTTATGGTTTTGTGAGCCGCCTGAACGGAGAGCATCACATTGCACTGGTAAAAGGTGACATTGGCGATGGAAAGGATATTCTGTGCCGCGTCCACTCGGAATGCCTGACAGGAGATACATTTGGCTCTTTGCGTTGTGACTGCGGCCAGCAGCTGGCCGCTGCCATGACGCAGATCGAAAAAGAAGGCCGGGGTATCCTGCTCTATATGCGGCAGGAAGGCCGGGGCATCGGTCTGATCAACAAGCTGCGTGCCTATGAACTTCAGGAGCAGGGCATGGATACGCTGGAAGCCAATCTCGCTCTGGGGTTCCATGGAGATGAACGGGAGTATTATCTCGGCGCACAGATCCTCCGGGAACTTGGCGTAAAAAGCCTGCGCCTGCTTACCAATAACCCGGACAAAGTATATCAGCTCTCCGAGTTTGGGTTGGAGATTTCCCAGCGCGTACCCATTCAGATGACGGCGACCCCGTATGACCTGTTTTACCTGAAAACAAAGCAGGCACGGATGGGACATCTTCTGGAATATTAACAACGAAAGAGGTATTTAAAAATGAAAACATTTGAAGGTAAGCTGGTTTCTCAGAACATCAAGGTCGGTATCGTAGCTGCCCGCTTCAACGAATTTATCACGTCCAAACTTCTGAGCGGAGCAATGGACGGCCTGCTCCGGCACGATGTGCAGGACGCTGATGTTCATGTTGCATGGGTTCCGGGTGCTTTTGAAATCCCACTGGTCGCCTCTAAAATGGACAAAAAGCGGAAAGTATGATGCTGTGATCTGCCTTGGTGCCGTGATTCGCGGTTCTACCAGCCATTACGACTATGTGTGCAATGAGGTTTCCAAAGGCATTGCCACGGTCTCGCTGGAAAGCGGGGTTCCCGTCCTCTTTGGTGTTCTGACCACCGAAAACATCGAACAGGCCATCGAGCGGGCAGGCACCAAAGCAGGTAATAAAGGCTATGACTGTGCAGTCAGTGCCATCGAGATGGTAAACCTGCTCCGGGAAATGGATACCGCCGCAGAGTAAAATACACGCAGGAGTTTGCCATGATCGTTATAAAAACCCGACAGCCTGACCCGGAATTGGAGCAGAAGATCCGGATGCTTCTGGAACGAGAGCACATCGAGGCAGAGCAAATATCCATTGATTCATGGGAGAAGTTGGTTCTTCCGGGGCTTACACTGGACGGAATGACCCACGAAGTGTCGTGCAACGGCAGAAAAGTCTCCCTTACACGGCTGGAGTTCGATTTGCTGCTGATGCTTGCCTCCCACGAAGGACAAATCTTCTCAAAAGAAGAGCTTTTCCGTGCTGTGTGGGGACAAAACTGTGACGACACCTTAAAGGTCGTGGCAAATACCGTTTCCAATCTGCGAAAGAAACTGGCCGACTGCGGAAACTTTATCCGCACTACCCACGGCGGCTATGCTTTTGTAAGCCAAAAGGAGAACGACCCGGCATGACCAGGATCTTATTTATTTGTCTCGGAAATATCTGCCGAAGCCCGATGGCGGAGTATGTGATGAAAGACCTTACGTCCAAGGCAGGACTATCCGAGCAATTTGAAATCGCATCAGCCGCCACCAGTGCATGGGAAATCGGAAATCCGGTCTATCCTCCTGCACGGCAGAAGCTGGCAGAACATGGCATCGACTGCAACGGCAAGACCGCCCGGCAGATGACCCGGCTGGATTATGCACGGTATGATCATCTGATTGGCATGGACGAAAGTAATCTGTGCGACATCCTGCGGCTTGTCGGCGGAGACCCACAGCATAAAGTCTCGCTGCTGATGGCGCATACAGGTCAGCCCCGTGAGGTAGCAGACCCATGGTTCACGGGAGATTTTGAAACCACATGGCAGGATATACTGGAAGGATGCACGGCATTGCTTGAGGAACTGCGATCATAACAGATTATCATAAAAACGGACGGATGTCTGCCAGTTGACAGACATCCGTCTATTTTTTTATTTCAAATCATCTTAAAATACTTCAGTGCCTCCCGGATGGCTTTTTCCTTCTCCGGCGGGCACTTAAGCTGCTTGGGGTTCTCAGCCTTAGGCTTGTTGTAGTTCTGCCGCTCCTTGATGCCGCACTTGCGCTTGACCTGTGCAATATAGAGGTTGCTCACGTTCAGACCGGTGTGCTCCTTGACGTACTCCCGGATCTCTTCATATGGAGCAGATCTATGATACGCTTCCATGTAGCACACTTCGTGTCTCTTTAGAAACCGAGGGTAACGGTCAAAGCCATCCGTTTGCACCATGGTCAAAATGCAAAAAGCGCAGCCGCAGATATTCTCTACGGCTGCGCTTCGATCCATTTTCAAAGCTTCGGCATCACTCAACGCCATATTGTTGTCTAAATAAATCAGCGACGATGTTTTGCTTTTGAGGCATCGGGCGGCCGGACGAAGCCAGACTCGCCGCCTACTCCGCGCAGAGCTCCGCCACCAGAGCGTCCATCTGCGCTTCGCTGGTTTGGTTCAATGCACCACGCAGAGACACTACCGTTTCGTAAAGGTGGATATCCTTCATCTCCTCCAATTTGGTGCGCATCAGCCGAGCGGCAGCAGGGGCCCAAGAGCCGTTTTCAATAAGGCCGATCCGGCGGTTTCGGAATCCCTTTGTCTGTAAATGATCCAAAAACTCCTTCATGGGCGGAAACAGTCCTCCGTCATAGGTGGCGCAGGCCAACACCAGTTTCCCACAGTAGAATGCGCTGGTCACGGCATAGGAAAGGTCTGTTGCCGTCAGATCGCACATGGTGACTTGCGCACCTTTTCCCTCCAGCTTGCTCTTGAGGGCCTCCGATGCGTATGCGGTATTTCCATGGATGGACGCGTGGACGATCAGGATGCCCTCCGGTTCTTCCGGTTTCCATTGTGACCAGAGATCATAGAGCCGCAGATACTTCCCCAAGTCTTCTGTGAGCATGGGGCCATGGAGCGGGCAGATCGTTTTGATCTCCAGCGCGGAGATTTTTTTCAGCAGCGCCTGCACCTGTGCGCCATACTTTCCGACGATGTTGTAATAATACCGCCGGGCCTGCGGCGCCCAGGGGGCACGGGCAGTCCGTTCCAGTGAACCGAAGCGGCCGAAGGCATCCGCCGAGAACAGGATCTTTTCCTCCTCTTCATACGCTGCCATCACCTCCGGCCAGTGTACCATCGGCGCCAGCAGAAAGCGCAGCCGGTGCAAGCCCAAGGAAAGCGTATCTCTTTCGCCAACCTCCAGCATACGGTCTTCCGACAATGCACCTGTGCCGAAGAACTGCTTGATCAGGGTAAATGTTTTCGCGTTTCCCACGATCTTCATCTCCGGGTACTTTTGTTGCCAGTCGCATGAGGCTGCCGGAATGATCCGGCTCCATGTGTGTGACCACAAGATAGTCGGGGTTGCGCCCCTCCAACACCTGCGCTACATTGGAAAGCCATTCCTCCGCCGCCCGTGCGTCCACGCTGTCCATCACGGCGATTTTCTCGTCCAGAATGACATAGGAGTTGTAGCTCACTCCCATAGGCTGGACGGGGTACTGGTTTTCAAAGAGTGCCAATGTGTTATCATCCACCCCTACATAGCGGATGGCATCTGTTACCGTTTGAATGGTCATAATACAAAACAACTCCTTATCATCTGTTCAAGACCTGCATCTCTGGGTTCTTCTCCCCGAATTTCTCGCGCAGCGCGCTGCAGATATCCTCCCGGGACTTGCCCTGCTTCTCACCGTTTTTAATGAGCTTGTACGCCTGAAACAGCGCCGAGGGGCCGATCTCGCTGCTGAAAAAGCCGATGCCCTGATTCCATGCCAGCAGTTCGAACACGTCGTCCAACGCGGCGCTCTCCACACCGTGGATATATGCCTTTACCAGCTCCCGCGCCGCCTGCCTCATCCGGCCCGCACCGACAGCGTTGGTCAGGGACAGCAGCAGCCGCGTTTCGTAGGGCAGTACGCGCTTCTCGCTCTGCCATGTGGTCTCCCAAAAATCCACGGCGATCTGCCCCAGCTTTTCATCGATCATGGGATAGTTCAAAAGAGCCAGCGGCTTGAAGGGAGCGGAGCTGTCGCCTTCCTTCTTCTCCACACGGCAGAACCAGACATGGAACTCCGCCTCACTCCGCCGCTCGGTGTGGTGCTCGTAGCCCAAGCCCTCCATGACAGCGTACAGTGGATGCGGCTCAAAGGTCTGGATGATGTGTAATCCTTCGCCCACCTCCAACGCCTCGGCTCTTTTCTTCAGCCCTTCAAAGAAGCTGCCCTGTATATGGCGCACATCCACGGTCTGAAACCCCTGCGCCTTATTCTTCCAGTTTTCGTAGCTCATGCGGTTATTCTCCTTTCTTCACTCGATAAAACCAGATGTGATATTCGCTGCCGCTTACCTTCTCCGTGTGATGCTCAAAGCCCATAAGAGCCAGCACCGGGTACAGGGGGACAGGCTCGAAGGTCTGGATGATATGCAGTCCTTCGCCGTTTTTCAGCGCGGCAGCCTTCGCCTTCAATGCGGGGAAGAAGTCCATCTTTTTGCCCCGCACGTCCATCACTTCAAATGTGCCGATTTTGTCCTTCCAGTTTTCATAACTCATAGTCTTTGCCTCTCTTGCAGAAAGCTCACGCCTCTTCGAAGGAATCCTTACCCACGCCGTCCAGCTTAGGACAGCCCACCACCGGTGGTGTGTCCCTTGATGAACCGCTCGTGGAAAGCGGCGTAGGCGTAGGCGGTGCAGTCGGCGGCAATCAGGAGCCGTGCGCCGTCAAAATACGGGGCGTTTATCCTGATCGATTTCAATGATCCGTCGTTTCATGTTCGATCCTCCTGTTGCTTTTGTGCGTTCATTGTACTATACTAAGAGCAACAAGTCAGTTGAATTTTCAACGAAAGAGAACTTTTTATGAAAGAATTTTTTCCGGTACTTCATACGGCGGCGCTTTTCTCCGGCATTTCCGACGATGAGCTTGCCGTCATGCTCTCCTACCTTGGGGCGAGGATCGACACCTTCCCCAAAGGCTCACGCCTGCTCCGCGCCGGGGAGCAGGTGGAGGAGGTGGGTCTCGTGCTGGCGGGCAGCACCCTCATCGTGCAGGAGGATATCTGGGGAAACCGCAACATCCTCTCCAAGACCGGGCCGGGGCAGACCTTCGCGGAGGTATTCGCCTGCGCGCCGGGAGCGGTACTGAACGTGAGCGTAGAGGCGGAGAGCGCGGTGACGGTGATGTTTCTGCATATAAGGCGCATTTTGAGCGTGTGCCCCTCCGCCTGCTCCCACCACAGCCGGATCATCCGCAACCTGCTGGACGAACTGGCAGAGAAGAACCTGCGGCTCAACGAAAAGCTCACCCACATGGCCCAGCGCACGACGCGTGCAAAGCTGATGTCCTATTTTTCCGCCGAGGCCCAGCGGCGCAGCGTCTATGAGTTCGACATTCCGTTTTCAAGGCAGCAGCTTGCGGATTACCTCGGTGTGGAGCGCAGCGGGCTGTCTGTAGAGCTTGGAAAAATGCGGGATGAGGGCCTGCTCGACTTTCACAAAAGCCATTTCCTTCTCAAAACGCCGGAGACTGACCGTCCCTTTCCTTCTGCGCGTTAAGGAGCCCTCTTTGGGCGTATTGGCAAGTGCGGATAACCCCGTCAGCCACGGAGCGTCGGGGTTGTGCAGATGGAAGAAGCAGCTATACTACGCAAAAAAACACAGCCGCAGAGTACATCTGTGGCTGTGTTTTGTGTTCAGTTGCTTACTGTTGCGTGGACTGGATATGGAGAGACAACATATCTCCCGATCTTACATGGGTTTCTTATCTGCCATCACTCTGGCAGTTTGCCTTGCAGATATGTCGGCATCCCCACTGCGGTCGTATCCGGCCTGACCTTAAACATGGCTTTTTCAATCTACCTTCCTTATCGGTTTTCCGCGATATATTTCTCCGCCATGTGAACTGCCACCGCGCCGTCCGCCACGGCGGTGACCACCTGACGGAGGGGCTTCGTCCGCACGTCGCCCACGGCGTAAACGCCGGGAATACTGGTTTCCGTGGTCTCTCCGGCCACGATATAGCCGCCGTCGTCCAGCGCCAGTTGACCCACCGCCAGCGCCGTGGCGGGCTGTCGGCCCACGCTGACAAATACGCCGTCGCAGTCCACCACGCTTTCCTCACCGGTGACGGTGTCCCGCAGGCGGACGCCGGTCAGCCTGTCCCCGGAAAGCAGTGCGGAAACGACGCTGTTCCAACGGAATTCCACGTTTTCGGCCTGTGCCAGCGGCTCGTGATAGATCTTGGTGGCCCGCAGGGTGTCTCTGCGGTGGACGAGGATCACTTTTTTCGCCACGCGGCTGAGAAGGAGGGCATCTGCCGCGGCGGAATTGCCGCCGCCCACCACGACCACCGTTTTGCCCTTGTAAAACATCCCGTCGCAGGCGGCGCAGTAGGCCACGCCTCGGCCCACCAGTTCCGACTCTCTGGCCACGCCCAGCTTTCTGGGGTTCGCACCGGTGGCCAGCACCACGGTTTTCCCCAGGAAAATCCCCTCGCTGGTCTCCACGAGCTTGGGAACCGCCGTCAGATCCATGCGGAGGACTTCTACGTATTCGCTGCGTGCCCCGAAGCGCTCCGCCTGCTTTTGCATCTTCTCCGCCAGAGAGAAGCCGTCGATCCCGTCCTCAAAGCCGGGATAGTTGTCGATCTGCTCGGTCAGGGCCATCTGCCCACCGGCGGACAGTTTTTCCAGCACGATGGTGTCCAGCCCCGCCCGTGCCGCGTACAGGGCGGCGGTGTAGCCGCCCGGTCCGCCGCCCACCACGAGCATATCATAAACATGATTGTTGTTCATATCTGAACCCTCCGTTATTTCGCCAAGGCTTCCTGAATGAAACGGTCGATTTCTGCCTTTGAGCCGGGCGCGGTGATGGAATCCACGGCCTTTCCGTTCCGGTACAGCACCAGAGTTGGGATGTCCTCGATCCCCTCGGCCCCCGCCAGCCGCGGCTCCTCGTCAATGTTGATTTTGCCGACGGCAAGGCTGTCCGCGTATTCCTCTCCAATCTTCTCATACGCAGGGCCGATCCTCCGGCAATAGCTGCACCAGGGCGCCCAGAAATCCACCAAAACAGGCTTTTCCTCCCGGATCAACTGCTTAAACTGCTCCTGATTCATATTCATAGCTGCCATATCTGTCAGCTCCTTTCCTTTGTTTGGGTATTCTCAAGACTCCGGTCTCGCCCCACACCACATTGTGACCTCATCCTGAGATGACGGTAGCCATATAAAAAATACCTCCTATTTTCCTTACTCAGACTCTGACTGATAGGTTCTTCCTTTCTAATGAAACATACGCTCAACCGCGGATCGACGGTCGCGCATTTCACCGTTGCCTTGCTTCCCCCAGAGTCGTTACATGTGGTACACCGCAGCGGAGCGAAGTCCTTCCGGCAGGCCGTCGGGCGCAGCAGGTGAAAGTTCCCAGCGTACCTGCCCCGCCCACTGGGAGGCGACGGCGGAGAAGTGGAGCATGACAATACCGAGATCCAATGCGGCATCCAAATTATCGGTGTAGGCATCCTCCTGCTGCACCAAATAGATGCTGTGGTCCTGCACAAGGAAGCCATAGGGCTGACGGTTGAGATAGCTGGGGGAGAGCGAAGCGGCGTAGATGGACTGCCAGAGCATATCGTCGTAGAAGTCCATCATCTCGTCAAGCCCAGACTTGTTGCTCCAGCTCCCCATGTGAACCAAATCGTGCACGCCCTTTTTGGGCGCGTAGTACTGCTGCTCGGCCCGCACATCGATCTGAGACATACTTAGGATATTCAGCCGCAGCTTTTTTGCGGTCTTTTCCCCGTAGCCAAAGGCAACGATTGCCGCCACCTCTAACGGGGTGGCGAGAGACAGTGCCTTTTTGATTTTGTCGCTGTCGGTGAAGGTCATCCAGCAGGTGTCAATGTCCAACTCAGTCAACTTGAGGACGAGATCTTCCATCATGTAGCCGGCGTTGATGGCCGCATAGGAATGCGGGGCAGACATAAGGAGCAGGTAGTGCGGTGCTCCGATGAGAAATTGATTATAGCCCGCTGAGCTCTCCAGCGCCGGCTGTGCATCCTTGTCCAAGACGATCAACTCCGTTGCAATCTCCGGGACAAGACGGGGGCAGGTCTTTTCATAGTAGGATCGGAGCTGGCCGATAGCCTCGCTCGGAACTTCCTTTTCGCGGAATGCGCGAACGGATCTGCGATTTTGAATCATAGCGCTGTAATTCATAGTAGTATCTCCTATTCTGATGTCTTTGGTTTTCTTATAAATCGTCTATCAGTGCGGTGCTCTTGGCGTAGGCGGTACTGCGTGCCTCAAAGAAATCGGTCTTGACCATGTTGGCGTCGGCGTACTGGCTGACCCATTCCATGCTCTCCGGTTCGCTCTCAAAGCCTGGATACAATGCGGGATAGCCAAGGCTCGTCCAGCGGAGGTTGCCGAGATAGCGGATGTAATCGCTGATCATCTGCCGGTTCAGCCCCGGGATGTCGTCGCCGATTACATAATGCCCCCATGCGATCTCCTGCTCCACGCCCTCACGCATCATCTCGCGCAGCGCTTGTACGCTCTCGGCGGTGAACAACTCCGGCTGCTCCTTTTGCAGCTCCGTGATGATATTGCGGAACAGCCACAAGTGCGTGTTCTCATCGCGGTTTATGTAGCGAATCTCCTGCGCCGAGCCGGGCATCTTCCCGTTTCGGGAGAGATTGTAGAAGAACATAAAGCCGCTGTAAAAATAGATGCCCTCCAAAATATAGTTTGCCATCATCACGCGCAGCAGCGTGGGAGCGTCCTTCCGCTCCTGAAACTCGTTGTAGCAGTCCCCAATGAAGGTGTTGCGGCGCAGCAGATGCTCGTCCGTTTTCCATTGGTAGAGGATGTCATTGCGCTCCACGGGGGAACAGATGGTGTCGAGCATATAGCTGTAGCTCTGTGAGTGGACACACTCCTGAAACGCCTGAATGGACAGGCAGAGATTGACCTCGTTGGCGGTAATGTAGGCGCCGATATTAGGCAGGTTCGCTGTCTGAATGGAATCCAAAAAGACAAGAAAACTCAGAATTTTATCGTAGGCGTTGCGCTCGGCTGACAGCAGGCGGGGATAGTCCTTCACATCCTGCGAGAGATTGATCTCCTCAGGAATCCAAAAGTTGTTCATGGCCTGCCGGTACCAGTCGCTGACCCAAGCGTACTTCATATTGTTGAAGTCGTTGAGGTTAGTGGTATTGCCGCCGATCATGCGCCGCAGGCGCACATCAGGGTCGCCCTCCGGGTTAAAGAGGGGCTTTTTCTTCAGTTCCGTCATGCTATCCTCCTTATGACGAGCAGCTTTCGCAGGTCTCGACCTCAAGGGCCTTGCTGCGGACATAGTAAATGGTCTTGACGCCGGCCCTCCACGCCTCCAAATACAGTCTGAGCACCTGACGCATGGAATAGTCGTTGGTGATATAGAGATTCATGCTCTGCGCCTGGTCAATATGTCTCTGGCGAAGGCCCGCGGCGCGTACCGACCAGCTTTGGTCGATTAGATGCGCTGCCTTATAGTACCACCATGTGTCCATAGAAAGCTCCGGAGCAACGCGGGGCAGCATGCTGCCCTTTTTTTCCTCTAAGAAGAATTTCTTCATAATTGGATCTATGCCCGCCGACGTGCCGGAGAGGATAGATGTGCTGGAGGTCGGTGCGACCGCCAGCAGATAGGCGTTGCGCATTCCCTGCACCGCCACCGTTTTCGCAAGTGCCCGCCACTTTTCGGAGGTATAACCCCGCTTTTCAAAATACGCGCCCGTCTGCCAGTCGCTGCCCTCAAAGAGCGCGTAACGACCCTTTTCCCGTGCCAGTGCTGTGTCCGCCTTGACGGCGGCGTAGTTGATGAGCTCGAACACTGCGTCGGTGAAGGCAAGGTGCTCATCGCTCTCCCAGTGGATGCCGCGCTTTGCCAGCATGTGGTGGTAGCCGCTGACGCCCAAGCCGATGCTGCGGTACTTCTGATTGGTAAGCCGCGCGTATTCCAACGGGTAGAAGTTGAGGTCGATCACATTATCCAGTGCGCGGATGGCCGTTTCCACCGTGCGTTCCATATAGGCCTCGTCCTCCACCGGCAGATTACCGAGAGACAGACTCGCCAGGTTGCAGACCACAAACTCACCTGGGCGTGTGGCCGTCACCACAATTGTGTCGCCGTTCTCCGTGTGCACCTCAGTGCTGATGTGCTCGATGGGTGCCATGTTCTGCGCGATCTCCGTACAGAGATTGGAGCAATAGATCATTCCCGTGTGGCCGTTTGGGTTCATATGATTTACACTGTCGCGATTGAAAGCGAAGGGTGTGCCGGTCTCCACTGCCGAGCGAAGCACCAGCCGCACGATGTCCTTGACGGTGACGCTGCGCTTTTCGATGCGCGGGTCATTGACGCAGTCCAGATACCGCTTCTCCCATTCTGTACCCCAGTAATCCTCCAGTGCATAGCCCTTGACCGTGAGGATCTCATGCGGGCACATGAGATGCCACGGCGCGTCTATGTTCTCCTCCGCCAGTCGCCAGAAGAGATCCGGATAGCACACGGCGGGAAACACATCATGTGCCTTCATGCGGTCGTCGCCGTTGTTGGTGCGCAGTTGAAGGAATTCCGGCAGATCCCGGTGCCATGCGTCTAAGTAAACCGCCACAGCGCCCTGCCGCATCCCCAACTGATCCACCGCCACGGCGGTGTCATTGACCAGCCGAATCCAGCGGATAACACCGCCCGCCGCCCCTTGAAAGCCGCGGATGGTGCTGCCTGCAGCGCGCACCTTACCGAAGTACATCCCCATTCCACCGCCGAATTTAGAGACCTTTGCGAAGTTGTCCAGCGAGCGGTAGATGCCGTCCAGACTGTCCGGCACAGTGTCCACAAAGCAGCTTGAAAGCTGATGGTAGGGCTTTCGTGCGTTGGACATGGTAGGTGTCGCCATCGTGACCTCCATACGGCTGAGCATATCGTAAAAGCGTTTTACCCACCCCATGCGGTCAGAGCCTTCGTTCATAGCAAGATGCAGCGCGATACCCAAAAACATCTCCTGCGGTGTTTCCAGCGGCACGCGGCTGCGTGACTGGATCACATAGCGTTTGAGCAGCAGGTCAAGGCCGGAGTAGGTGAACAGCTCGTCCCGTTCCGGGCAGAGAAAGTCCTCCGCCATGGCAATCTCCTCGTGGGTATAGTGGGCAAGGATATAGTCACCGTAGAGTCCCTTATCCGTCAGATAGCGAAGCCTGCCATAGAGGTCGCCGACGCCGCGCCCCTCCCATTCCTGTGCGTTGCGACAGCGAAAGGAGTGGTTCAGAAGCCGCGCCGCGATGAACTCCCACTTGGGTGCCTCTGCCGTAGTCAGCTCTACCGCCGCCTTGGTCAGTGCCTCAGCCCGCTCATCCTCCGTCATACCCAGACGACAGAAACTCTCAAACTTCATTTGAAGCGCCGCGAGGGAGTAGACTTCCTCGGTAAAATCCATCTGGATGCGGCGCAGCACCTCGTCAAGCGAGTCATCCCCCACCGTCCGCGCGATGGTATGCCGGACACGGCGCAGCGCAGACCGCTTTTCGCGGTAGAGGATGTACGCCTTGGCCACCTCATAGTGTCCGCGCTCCATGAGCGTTCGCTCCACCTCGTCCTGCACACGTTCCACGGTGAGCGGCACTGTGACGGAGAGATTGTTGAGAACGGTGGCGAGGATCTCATCCATCTCTCTGCTCCCGATCTCCTTGCCCTGTCCGTCAAACGCCTTTTTCATGGCGTTGAAAATTTTCTCCTGTTGAAAGGGAACAGACTCCCCGTTTCGTTTTCTGATCTCCATTTCGATCCTCTCATCTTCTCCGGTCACTTCTCATGTCCTTTTGAGCAAAGAGCGGGCAAGCGCACTATCACGCTTGCCCGCTCTGTTTTTGAAAGCCGGTTTTTCTGCAGCCGACGTGGTGGGGCTGTTTGTTGTCTGTTGTCTTGGTTTTGGCTTTCCTGCCAGTTACTTCATAGATTCCAGAATGGCGTCCGCCAGTGCTTCCAGCTCAGTGCGCTTGTCCGTGCCCATGGACGAGGCGAGGCTGAGCCGCTCGTTGAGCACCGTCATGTTCTTAAGCTCATTGTTGACGAATTTCTGCATGAGGTCACCGGACTTCACCGCCCATGAGCCGTTTTCAATGATGGCAAAGGTGCGGTTTTGCAGATTCAGTGCCTTCATATCCATGAGGAAGTCATGCATGGCAGGGTAGATGCCGAGGTTGTAGGTCACAGAGGCCAGGACAATGTGACTGTACTTAAACGCCTCGGAGATCAGCTGGGAGACATGAGTGGAGGACACATCGTACATCGCCACCTTGCTCATGCCCTTATCGCAGAGCGACGTCGCCAGCGCCTGCGCCGCGTTCTCCGTGTTGCCGTACATAGAGGCGTAGACGATGAGCACGCCCTGGGTCTCAGGGGCATAGCGGCTCCATGTGTCGTACTTTTCAATGAACCAGCCCAGATCCTTGCGCCACACGGGGCCGTGGAGCGGGCAGATGTACTTGATCTGATCCAAAACGCCGCCGGCCTTTTTCAGCAGGAGCTGGATGTGGGGGCCGTACTTGCCCACGATGTTGGTGAGGTAACGGCGGGCGTCGTCCAGCCAGTCCCGCTCGAAGTCCACCTCGTCGGCGAACAGCTTGCCGTCCAGCGCGCCGAAGGTGCCGAAGGCGTCGGCGGAAAAGAGGACGCCGTCGGTGACGTCAAGGGTCACCATGGCCTCCGGCCAGTGAACCATAGGCGCGCCCACAAAGGTGACGGTGTGCTTGCCGAAGGAGAAGGTATCGCCCTCCTTCACCTCGATGCACTCATGTCCGTCCACATGGAAGCCGAACTGCCGCATGAGCATGAATGCCTTCTCGTTGGAGATCAGTTTCACCTTGGGATGGCGCAGCAGGATCTCCTCGATGCAGGCGGCGTGATCCGGCTCCAGATGGTTGACCAGCAGGTAGTCCAGCTCGCGGCCATCCAGCACATACGCCAGATTTTCCAAAAGCTGGCGGCAGGCAGACCAGTCCACCGTGTCAAAGAGCACCGTCTTTTCATCCAGCAGGCAGTAGGCGTTGTAGCTTACGCCCCGGGGAATGGGAAAGCAGTTTTCAAACAGGGCCAGGCGATGGTCGTTGGCGCCCACCCAGTAGAGGTCGTTCGTTACTTTACGCACGCAATACATCTTATCTTGCCTCCTTCACGGCCTCAAGCCTTTACAAATTGATCCTTCGTCTCCGCGCACTCGGGACACACCCACTCGGCGGGAAGCTGCTCAAAGAGCGTACCGGGCGCGATCTCGCCGTCCTCGTCGCCCAACTCCGGCACATACTCGTAGCCGCAGCCGCTGCAGACGTAGCGGTCGCCGATGGGGGCGGGCTTCGGCGGCGTGGGCCGCTTCATCTTTACCATGGGCGGCGCGGGCAGCTTTTCGCCGCTATCCAGCGCGGCAGTGAGCAGGGGCAGGATCTCCTCCACATCGCCCACGATGCCGTAGTCGCAGTTCTTGAAGATAGGCGCGTTACCGTTCTTATTGATGGCCACGATGGTGGAGGCGTCCTTGATGCCCTTAAGGTGCTGGGATGCGCCGGAGATGCCGCAGGCGATGTACAGATTGCCGGTGAACTTCTGACCGGACATACCCACATAGCGGTTCAGCGGCAGATATTTGAGAGTCTCCGCCACAGGGCGGGAAGAACCGATGGCCGCGCCGACGGCCTTGGCCAGCGACTCTACCAGTTTCATGTTCTTTTTCTCCCCGATGCCCTTGCCCGCGGAGACTACCCGCTCCGCCTGCGGGATGGGCGTATCCATAGGGATGCCCACGGAGAAGTCGTGACCATCCTTCTTCAGCGCCGCCACAAGGTCGGCCACCTGCTGGGCAGCATCCCCCTCCCGGAAGATGGTCTTTTTGCGAATGCCGGTGATGGGCGCGGGTTTCTTGGCCGCCGAACGGCTCTCGCCGCCGGAGCTCTTGCCCAGCCTGCCCAACAGATGAGAGGCGATGACCACCCGCTGGATCTCGTTAGTGCCCTCGTAGAGGGTGGTGATCTTGGCGTCGCGGTAGGCCCGTTCCACCTCCATGCCCTTGAGGTAGCCGCTGCCGCCGTGGATCTGCAAGGCATCGTTGGTGACCTCCAGCGCGATGTCCGAGGCGTACATCTTCGCCATGGCGGACTCCATGCCGTAAGGCGCGTGCTGCTCCTTCAGCTCCGCCGCGGAGTAGATGAGGAACCGGGCGCAGCGCAGCTTGGTTGCCATATCCGCCAGCTTGAAGGCGATGCTCTGCTGGGCCGCGATGGGCTTGCCGAACTGGACGCGCTCCTTGGAATAGCTCAACGCGTGCTCAAACGCGCCCTGGGCGATGCCCAGCGCCTGCGCGGCGATGCCGATGCGTCCGCCGTCCAGCGTGGACATGGCAATCTTGAAGCCCTCGCCCTCCTTGCCCAATAGGTTTTCCTTGGGAACCTTCACGTTGTTGAAGATCAGCTCCGCCGTGGAGGAGGAGCGAATACCCATCTTGTCATAGTGGTCGCCGAACTCAAAGCCCTTCCAGCCCTTCTCCACGATGAAAGCGGAGATGCCCCGGGTGCCGATGTCCGGCGTAGTGACGGCGAAAACCACATAGGTGTCCGCCTTAGGGGCGTTGGTAATGAAGATCTTGCCGCCGTTGAGGAGGTAGTAATCCCCCTTATCCAGCGCCGTGGTCTCCGTGCCGCCGGCGTCGGATCCGGCGTTGGTCTCCGTAAGGCCGAAGGCGCCGATCTTCTCGCCCTTGGCCAGCGGAACCAGATATTTCTTCTTCTGCTCCTCGGTGCCATAGGCGAAAATGGGCCATGAGCCGAGGGAGACATGGGCGGAGAGGATTACGCCCGTGCCGCCGTCCACACGGGCCAGCTCCTCCACCGCGATGGCGTAGCTCAGAGCATCAAGACCGGCACCGCCGTACTCCTTGGGGTAGGGAATGCCCATCCAGCCCAGCTTGCCCAGCTTCTTGACAGCCTCATCGGGAAACTCGTTGTTCTGATCCATTAAAAATGCGAGGGGCTTGATCTCCTCCTCCGCAAAACTCCGGATCTTCGCGCGCAGCTCTTCGTGCGCCGACGTGGTTTGAAACAGCATACGGGTACCTCCTTTTAAAATTTTACAGCTTGCTTGTATCTTGGGGATCGGATCCGCCGGTCAGCAGCCTGCGCAGGCTCACGGCACGGAACGCCTCGTCCTGCTTTTGCTGCAAGGCCGCCAGCTGACAGTGGATGGTGCACCGCCCATGCTTGTCCTGCCAGCGGCATTCATATCCCGGCTCCATGCAGGCGCACAGGATGCCCCGCTCCCCCACGACCCCCATGAGATCGTAGAGGGAGGTCGCGTCCAGATCGCAGGACAGCTCGCAGCCGCCGAGAGCGCCGCGGCTCACCCGCACCAAATTGCCGGCGGAGAGCTTGCGCAGAATCTGGTAGGCAAACTGATTGGGGATCAATTCCGTTTCCGACATCTCGGCCACCGAATGCTTCTCCCCGTCCAGCAGCACCCGCAAAATGCGCAGCGCGTAGTCCGTCTCTTTGGTGATGATCATGCTCCACATCCTCTTTTCGCTTGCTTGTTAATACCATCATATCAATCTCGATAAATTTTGTCAAGATTATTTCAAAAAAAATATCGCTTTCATACAGACCGCCCCAACCCGGGTCAGCTTCGCTTTCCATTCAGCGAAAAGCCATGTTCCTTTTCATATTGACAATCTCCTGATCGGGATTGAGCTTGATTTTTCATGTTCGCCACCTCTTTCTTGTTTATTGATTGTGGCTTTATCATACCGCAGGACAAAGTCTTTTTCTGTGACGAGGTTACATTGATAAAAAGGGGCTGCTGCACTGGCTTTCTTCCTTGTGCAACAGCCCCATAACGATTGATTTGGTTGATTTTTAGGGGGTTAGGTTTATCCAAATTAGTATAACACTTTTATTTTCTGTATTTTGAGGGAGTAAATCCATAATACCTTTTGAATATTTCAATCAATCTACTGGGGTTGGAGTATCCAACAATTCTTGAAATTTCCGCAATGGTGAGGTCGGTCTGAATAAGCATATGCTCGGCTACAGAGATCCTTTTCCTCTGAATGTATTCAGTAATGGACATATTATAAACTGACTTAAATAGCTTTTTCATTTTGCTTTCACTCATACATGCAATGGTGGAAAGCGTCTGCAACGTAATATTAAAACTGTAATGTTCGTCCATATAATGCGTTAGTTCATCTAATGCCTGCAAATCTGTTTTGTTAATGGGTTGGCCATTCTCTTCATTTAGTCTGTTTTCTTTCAAATATGAAGCAAGATAAGAGATGATTTCATATATTTTTACTTCTACTGTAATTCTGGACGCTTTCATGGAAAGCAGATACTCATATAGGCTTTGCATAGCATGATTAACATTTGGTAAATAGAATTTCCCTTTTTCTTTGAAAAAATCAGAAAAGTTTACTTCAAGATCACCGGAAATTTCCTGGAGATACTGATCAATAAATTCCTGGTCAAACTGCACGGTAATACATCTTAATGGAATCTGAGGATGATAAATAGCTTTATACTTTTCAGATGGTTCATAGCAGCGCAATGTATTCGGAGAAATATTTTGATACGGATAGAATTCATCTCCTGCGCCACTAATATAGAGAGCAAGTACATAACCAGACCCAATATGTTCTCCGACCATAGTTTCCTGGTTAAATCTTATATCTGTCACTGTAATGATGAAATCGTGGTGAACCTCACTCGTCCATTGAAATCCGGTTCCATATTTTGGGTTGATCTTATAATATGTTCCGTACTCTATTGGATTCTTTATCGATTCAACAAAGAAATCATCTCGTTCAACTTCTATCATTGGCTCCTCCCAAGGATACCTCGTTTAGATTTATTAATACCTTGTTTAGACTTTATATCTGTTTTGTCCTTTACAGTTAGCTACATCTAATTATAATGAAAGAGCTGATGTATGTCAAACCGTTTTTAAGCAAAAAGAGGTGTATATTTGAAGTCAATGCGCAGTTTATATAAAAAACTATTTCATTATGTCCCAGATAAAAGAATTTTGGCATATTTCTCCATGGCACTATCTGCCGCTGCCGTCTGCTCATATATGGGAGCATATTGGTTTCTGTGGCGGTCCATTGTGTCTATTCTGGTTATTCCCGTATATGAGAAGGCTATGTATGACGCAATTATTGTAGTCATACTTATGATTTTACGAGGCATTCTCAACATTGCATCGGCAACGTGTTCCCACTACTTAGGCTTCCGGCTTGAAACAAACTTAGGAAAAATAGGGCTTCATAAATTATTGGATGCCTCTTCTTCCTTTTTTGACCATAACAGCTCTGGAGAAATTCGAAAAATTATTGATGATAACGCAGCAGAAACACACAAAACAGTGGCCCATTTGATTCCGGACAACGTCACTGCTGTTATGACGCCGGTGTTAATGTTTGTGCTGATGTTTGCAATAGACTATCGCCTTGGTATTCTCCTGATTCTTACAACTGTGATTGGTGTTCTTCAGTATCGTAAAATGTCCGGTGGTACTGAATTTCTGTCTGGCTATTCAGCGGCGCTTCAAAAGATGAGTGCGGCAACAGTAGAATATGTCAGAGGAATGCAGATCATAAAAATCTTCGGTGTAACTGTACAGTATTACAAAACTCTGATTAACTCGATCAAAGAGTACAAACAGTACGTCTATCAGTATAGCCTCAGCTGTAAGAATCCCTACGTTGGATTCCAGGTTCTGTTCAACGTGTTTTATGCTTTTGCTGTACCAGCCGCAGTTGTATTCATCAGCTATGGAGAACCTGCTATGCTAATCCTGGCAAAGATTGTTTTCTTTGCTGTGTTCTCCGGAGCTGTATTTACTTCTTTCACATCGATCATGTTTACGGGGCAGGATAACTTTGGCGCACAAAATACGCTGAATCAGCTTGATGAGCTGACTACTTCTATGGATCAGGCAAAGCTTCCACATGGAAACGAAGAGACCTTCCAAGATTTCAATGTTGAATTTCGTCATGTTGACTTTAAGTATGATGACAACTTCGTGCTGAAGGATTTCAGCCTGACACTTCATCAGAATAAAACTTATGCGCTCATCGGGTCTTCCGGGGGAGGAAAATCTACCATTGCAAAGCTGATTTCAGGTTTTTATCCTGTCGATGGCGGCGAAATTCTGATTGGTGGAAAGAACATTCAGAGTTATTCTGAAAAAGCTCTCATTCAGAACATCGCATTTGTTTTCCAGCGCAGTCAATTACTAAAGACCTCAATTTACGAAAATGTCCGAATCGGAAATCCTCAGGCAACACGGCAGCAGATTATGGATGCACTTGACGCAGCGAACTGCACATCCATCCTTGACAAATTCCCCCAGCGGGAGATGACCGTCATAGGGGCAAAGGGCGTATACCTTTCCGGTGGTGAGGTGCAAAGGATTGCCATTGCAAGGGCTATTCTAAAGAATGCGAATATCGTCATTATGGATGAGGCTTCTGCAGCTGCAGATCCGGAAAATGAATACGAGTTGCAGCAGGCTTTCCAAAAACTGATGAGGGGCAAAACAGTTATCATGATTGCACACAGGCTGTCCTCTATTCAGAATGTAGACCAGATCCTGTTTGTCCAGAATGGAAAAGTTGTGGAACAGGGAACCCACAATGAACTGATGGCCTGCAATGGACGTTATAAGGATTTTCAGGATGTATACTGCAAGGCAAATCAGTGGAGGTTGGCATGATAAAGACATATCTAAAAAGAGCCTTCCAGCTGAGTGATTCGGGTGTGAAGGGCCTTGCAAAATCAATCTGGTCATTCTTTCTCTATTATGTTTCTTTTGTACCGCCGATGATCTGTGTTTTTCTGTTTGCAGACAGGCTGTTGAATGGAAATGCCGGGAAACCGGTGGTATATCTCCTGTTTATGCTGGCAGCGACCCTGGTGATGTACTTAGTTATTAACTATAACTATAAAACGACCTATGATGAAACCTACCAGGAATCTGCAAATTTAAGAATTGATCTGGCGGAACAGCTTTCCAAACTGCCCCTATCCTATTTTTCAAAGCACAATTTGTCTGACCTTGCTCAAACAATCATGGCAGATGTGGCTTCGATTGAGCATGCTTTTGCGAACGCAGTGGCTAATTCCATAGGGTTTGCAATTTACTTTTTGGTTATCAGCGTAGCCCTTCTGATCATGAATTGGAAATTAGGTCTCTGTGTATTGCTTCCCGTTCTTACTTCTGCTTCGGTTCTTTTCTTGACAAAGAAACTGCAGGTCAGAGATGTAAATAAACATTATGATAAGTTGAGAGATATTTCCGAAAGCTTTCAGAATGCAATCGAACTGAATCAGGAAATTAAAAGCTATGGGTTGAAAGAAAAAGTAGAAGCTCAAATGGACCAGCAGTTGGATGAGTCAGAAAATCTTCAATGGAAAGCTCAGATCACCCAGACGATTCCTGTTACAATCGGCCAGACTTTATCTATTCTTCCTATTGGAATCACGGCGACTGTTGGCCTTTCAATGCTCGCCTCCGGTCAGGTAAGTATCCTGATTCTTCTGGGCTATATTATTATGGCGGCGAAACTCAGCGGGGCCATGGGTGGTGTTTTGCTCTATCTGACGGAAATCTTTTATTTGGACGCAAGAATTGCCCGGATTGGTGAAATCAAGAATCATGAACTTCAGGGTGGAGAAAAGGCAGTCCTTTCAGATTTCAATGTAGAAATAAAGGATGTTTGTTTTTCCTACCAGAAAGACACCCAGGTGATTCGCCATGCATCCTTTACGGCGGAGCAAGGACAGGTAACCGCATTGGTCGGTCCCAGCGGCTGCGGAAAAACACAATGCTTAAGCTCATCAGCAGACTATATGATGCAGATTCCGGTACCGTTCAGATCGGAGGAACCGACATACGAGAAATTCACACTGATAGCTTGTTCAAGTATGTTTCCATTGTTTTTCAGGAAGTCATTCTATTTAATACTTCTATTATGGAAAATATTCGCCTTGGGCGGCTGGATGCTTCTGACGAAGAAGTAATACGAGCTGCAAAACTGGCTGGTTGCAATGAGTTTGTCAGCCGTCTGCCAGACACCTACCAGACAATAATCGGGGAAAATGGAGCCAAACTCTCCGGCGGAGAACGTCAGCGGCTGTCCATTGCCAGAGCAATCCTGAAGGATGCTCCAATTATCATTCTGGATGAGATTGCTGCATCGTTAGATGTGGAAACAGAAGTCCAGATACAGACTGGATTAAATCATTTGATTCAAGGCAAGACCGTGATTGTTATTTCACACAGACTGAAGTCTATTGAAAATGCAGATAAGATCGTCGTTATGAAAGCAGGTACGGTAGAAGCCTGCGGAAAACATGCTCATCTGCTGAAACAGTCGCCCACATATAGAAAGATGATTGAAAAGTCCAATCTGGCAGAGAAATTTAACTACTAAGCAGGTTACCCTTCAGATGCAGACCGCACTGTAGGGTAACATAAAGGCATTTGATTAACTATGTCTAACTGATTTCTGATGTGAGGAGGTGCATTATTTGAAGAAATATATTGGAAAAAGGATCATTAACTTCCTCATTGTGCTGGTAGGCGTCAGCATTCTAAGTTTTTTGTTGATTGCTTGGTCCGGAAAAGATCCTGCAGAAATTATTGCACACCGAGGCGTATCCAATCCTACGCCGGAACAGATTGAGATGATTCGGGTGGAAATGGGATTGGATCAACCTCTCCCTGTGCGATATATTCAGTGGCTTTCCGGAATGTTTACAGGAGAACTTGGGACTTCTTTGACCACTCATCAACCGATTGTAAAGGATCTGCACAAGTATCTGGCTACGACCACATCTCTTGTAGGGATGGCCATTCTATGGATTATCGTACTCACCGTTCCGATTAGTTTGCTCTGTGCCAGAAAGCGGAACCGCCTTTTCGATCAGGTTACCAGAGGCATTACTATCTGCGGTATTTGTATGCCAACTTTCTGGCTGGGATTCCTTCTTCTACTGTTCTTTGCGATTCATCTGAAATGGTTCAGTGTCTTACCAAGTCCAGGTTGGAGGGGCTTTTTACTACCTTCATTTGCCCTGGCGGTCCCCAGTTCGTGTTCACTCATCCGAATTATGCGTTCCTCTCTTCTGGCTGAATTATCTTCTGATTATGTTCGGTTTGCAAAAGCCCGTGGACTATCTGCCAACAGAATCCTGGTATGCCACATTCTGCGAAATGCCTTACCGCCTGTTGTTACAATTTTCTTTCAGCAATTCGGCTTTCTAATTGCCGGAGGGGCGGTAATCGAAAGTGTTTTTTCAATCAAGGGAATCGGAACTTATCTGGTGGACAGTGTGATTGCAGCAGATACGATTGCAGTTTCTACCTGTATAGTCGTCATTGCAGCAATTTTTGTCGTCGACAAATTTCATGGCAGACATAATCAACCGTCTGCTTTGTCCATGGATGGTGAGGGAAGAAATGATACATAAGCTACTACGAAAAGGCCGCAGGCAATTATCGGTCTGTGCCTGATTGCTATTGTGATTGTGATTGCGATTGCAGCACCTGCTTTTTTCGCCTCACGACCCTGAATTGGTGAATTTATCGCAAAAGTATGCTCAGCCTGACGCAGAATACCCTCTTGGAACAGATCAATTGGGCAGGTGTACCTTATCAAGGCTGCTGTATGGAGCCAGATATTCCATCGGAATCAGTTTACCTGTGCTGCTGATTTTGTCTGTGATTGGTCTGATTGTCGGTACTTTTAGCGCCTGTGCTGGAAAAAAAAGCAGACCATTTCATTACTATACTCTGTGATGTGTTTATTGCTTTTCCTTCTCTTATCATTGCTATTGCTGTTATAGGCGTTCTGGGGAACGGACTCCAAAACATTGCCGTTTCTGTTGTGATAGCGACCTGGGCTTGGTTTGTTCGTGTTGTCAGATCTTATTCCGTTCAAGAAATGGGTAAAGATTATATCTTGGCAGCCCGGATTTCTGGGTGCAATACAGGAAAGCTGGTCTTCAGACATCTGATTCCTAACATTCTGCCACAGTTTCTTGTGTATGTTTCCACTGGTGTCGCTTCTTCCATCATTATGGTTTCCAGCTTTGCTTTCCTCGGACTTGGCCTTCCCTCCGGCACACCGGAATGGGGTGCCATGTTAAATGATGCCAGGACAGCGCTTTACTCTCATCCGGAATTGCTAATCTATCCAGGCTTGTGCATCTTCGTAACGGCAGCAGGCTTCAATTTATTTGGAGAAGCACTCCGTGATATTCTGACGCCGGAGGAGGACAGCCTATGATGCCATCACTTATAATTGATCATTTTAAGCATTAATCTTCGGCCAGGCACGGATAACTTGGTTTCTGAAATATCCTTTGCAATCAAAGAAGGAGAGTCTTTGATCTTGTTAGGCCAGTCAGGCAGCGGCAAAACAATGACCTGTAGTGCGGTGCTAAACTTATTGGACCCTAAAAAATTTAAGGTGTCGGGTTCCGTTTTCTTCGGCGAGACTGATCTTTTGAATTCGTCAGAAAAGCAGAGACGAGGAATATACGGAAACCAGATTGTCTATATCCCGCAAAATCCAATGACTGCATTGGACCCTTCTATGCGTATTGGCAGACAGATGGATGAAACGCTACGGCTTCATTCCGACAAATCCCGCCAGCAACGTTACAACTATATTCTGCGGCTTCTGCATGATGTAGGCTTAGATGATCCTGACAGGGTATACAGAGCATACCCCCATATGCTTTCCGGAGGAATGCTTCAGCGTGTCATTATCGCAATGGCTATGATGCTTGATGCAAAATTCGTGCTTGCCGATGAGCCAACAACTGCTTTGGATGTGATTCACAGAAATGGAATCATAGATTTATTTTCGCAGATGAAAGCAAACGGTGTTGGGATTCTTATGGTAACTCATGATTTCGCAACAGCTCTTCAATTAGGTGGAAACATATTGGTGATGAAGGAAGGAAAAATTATAGAATCCGGTGAAGTTCAATCTGTCTTCGATCATACCACAGAACCTTATACAAGGTCGCTGATTGAAGCTTACTCCCTTTCCTATGCTTTCACGAAAGGGGCGGAATCATGATTAAAGTCAACAACCTATCAAAAGAATTTCACGAACAAGGCACAAGCAACGAGCTTCTGGCCGTTGATCATGTAGATTTTACTATTCAGAATGGTTCATTTTGCGCTTTGGTAGGAGAAAGCGGATCTGGTAAAAGCACTTTGGCTCAGCTCATGTGCGGTCTTCTGGTTCCATCTTCTGGAGAGGTACTGTTTGAAGGAAAAAACATTTCCCTCTGCCGGGGCAAGCAAAAGCAGGTACTGCAATCTAAAATACAGCTGATTCTTCAGGATGGCAAGGGAGCAATGGACCCTCGCTTTACGGTATATCAAATCATTGCAGAGCCAATTCGCAATTTCAGAAAACTCAGCAAAAAGGAAGAAGAACGGGAAATCAATGATCTTCTTACCATGATGGAGCTTCCCGAAGAGATCAAGCTGCGAAAAGCTCATGAGCTATCCGGTGGACAACAAAAACGTGTATGTATTGCAAGAGCGTTAGCGGCTCAACCGGATGTGTTGATTTTTGATGAAGCAGTCAGTGGGCTGGATGTCCTGGTTCGTAAACATATTCTTGATTTGCTGAAGCGACTCCATCAGGAGCGAAAAATGACTTGCTTTTTCATTACCCATGACCTGGACGTTGCGCTATATCTTGCAGACCGTGTAATGGTGATGCGCTGCGGTAAGATTATCGAAGACCGTACATTTCACGGTTCGACAGACTGCTTTACACATCCGTATACCAAGCTTCTGCTGCATTCTATTGCTCCATATTTGGGTTAAACCATTCAATAAATACGTATACCCTGCTGAAAAGCATGATATAACAATAAATAAAGGAGATTTTGTACATGAAACTGAAAAAACTTTTAGCTTTCGGACTCGCACTTGTGATGTGCCTTGCTATGGCAGCTTGCGGCGCGAACCCTGACGAGAAACCGGAGGAATCCACCTCTCAGACCGATGCAGAGCCGGTCTCAATCACTGTCACCGAGAATTGGGACTTTTCTGTAGGCTTCTATCCTGTCATCACGCCTATGGTATCCAGCACTTACGGTGCCGGATTCTGGAGTCGTAATTTTTACAACACTCTGGTAAGCTACGATGATAACGGGAAGATTCAGGGCGAGTTGGCTGAAACCTGGGAAATCAGTGATGACGGCAAGACTTACACCTTCCATCTGCGTGATGGTGTCAAATTTTCTGACGGTACTCCTCTGACTTCCGAGGCAGTAAAGATGACCCTTGAAGCAGTAGTAACCAATCTGGGGCCCCAGAATGGTGCCTTCGGTAAGCTCACTACTTTGTTTGACAAGCTGGAAACCCCGGATGAAAAAACCTTTGTAATGACTTTGAAGACCCCTTATTACGCTGCTCTTGACAATCTGACCATGGCGCTGCCTTTTGGTATTGTGAATCCCGCAGCCTTTGAAGGCGGCGTAGAAAAGGCTTACGAGAATTGCGTGAGTGCAACTATGGGTACTGGTCCCTATATGTTTGACCGGGTCGAGGAAGATAC
>ENA-OQHK01000041-OQHK01000041.1-human-gut-metagenome-genome-assembly--contig:-NODE-41-length-27843-cov-3.565955_pt1 | contig 27843 bp, 33 predicted proteins | sample MGYA00242562_ERZ504715 | MGnify/ENA primary metagenome ERZ504715 (study PRJEB26092, sample SAMD00036445) | human gut metagenome | host: Homo sapiens | study: EMG produced TPA metagenomics assembly of...
ATTAACCCTCTCTTGTGTTTTTGTTGGCTTAATCATACACCTTAAATTCATTCTGTCAAGATATTCAAAACAAAAAATCAACCGCAAAGTTTTTTCGCTCTGCGGTTGATTTTATTTTTATTAAGGATTACGCTTAATTGGCGTTTGCTGTTGTAAAGGTAAACTGACCGTCTGCAAAATCGCAGGTAACTACTGCGCCGTCCTTGACCTTGCCCTCGAGCATCTGCTCTGAAAGCGGATCTTCAATCTCGTTCTGTATTGCACGGCGGAGAGGTCTTGCACCGTAGTTTTCGTCAAAGCCCTTGTCGGCAATCTCGCTGATTGCGTTGTCTGTAAAGCTGATTTTAATATTCATCTTATCAAGACGGTTTTCAAGAGTTTTGAGCATCTTAACGGCAATCTGCTTAATTTCGTCCTTGTTGAGCTTGTTGAACACGATAATATCGTCAACACGGTTCAAAAATTCAGGACGGAATACCTTGCGGAGTTCGCCTGTTACAAGCTCCTTGATGTCCTTTTTCTCGCTCTCTTCGGCATTCTCATTTTCGGAATTAAATCCGAGCGAGCTCTGCTTTTCGGTGATAAGTCTTGCGCCGACATTAGAGGTCATTATGATAATGGTATTCTTAAAGTCAACCGTTCTACCCTGTGAGTCGGTAAGTCTGCCGTCCTCAAGAATCTGGAGAAGCATATTGAATACATCGGGGTGAGCCTTTTCAATCTCATCAAAAAGTACAACCGAATACGGTTTTCTTCTTACCTTTTCGGTGAGCTGACCGCCCTCTTCAAAGCCTACATATCCGGGCGGTGAACCGATAAGCTTTGACACGGTGTGTTTCTCCATATATTCACTCATATCAAGACGGAGCATTGCATTTTCATCGCCGAACATTGCCTCTGCAAGAGCCTTGCAAAGTTCTGTTTTACCGACACCCGTCGGACCGAGGAAGATAAACGAACCGACAGGTCTTTTCGGGTCTTTAAGACCTACTCTGCCTCGTCTGATAGCCTTTGCGATTGCAGTTACAGCCTCGCTCTGACCGATAACTCTTTCGTGGAGAACATTCTCCATGTTAAGAAGCCTTTCGCTTTCTTCCTTAGTAAGCTGAACAACAGGGATACCTGTCCATTCGGAAACAATCTTTGCGATATCATCGGCAGTTACCTCACCGCTGTTACCCTTCTGCTGTTCCTGCCACTTCTTCTTTGCATCGTCAAGCTTTGTCTGAAGTTCCTTCTGCTCATCACGAAGTCTTGCAGCCCTTTCAAAGTCCTGCTCGTTAATTGCGCTTGCCTTTTCTTTTTCATAGTCTGCAATTTCATCTTCAAGCTCCTTTACATTATCAGGAGAGGTAAGAGATGCAAGTCTTACCTTTGACGCACCCTCATCAATAAGGTCAATTGCCTTATCGGGGAGGTAACGGTCTGCGATATATCTTGATGACAATGTTACTGCGGCATTGATTGCCTCATCGGTAATCTTAACCTTATGGTGTGCCTCGTAGCTGTCACGCAAGCCTTTAAGAATCTGTACAGCCTGTTCGGGAGTAGGCTCGCCAACCTTTACGGGCTGGAAACGACGCTCCAAAGCGGCATCTTTTTCAATATATTTTCTGTACTCGTTAAGAGTTGTTGCACCGATAACCTGAAAATCGCCTCTTGCAAGTGACGGTTTAAGGATATTTGCGGCGTCTGCACTGCCCTCTGCGGCACCCGCACCAACGATAGTATGAAGTTCATCAATGAAGAGGATAGTGTTCTTTGACTTTTTAACCTCGTCAATAGCCGCCTTAATTCTCTCCTCAAAGTCACCTCTGTACTTCGCACCTGCTACCATACCTGTGAGGTCAAGGCTGACAACTCGCTTGTCTTTAAGGATTTCAGGCACATTGCCCTTTGCAATTTCAAGTGCAAGTCCCTCTGCAACCGCAGTTTTACCTACACCGGGTTCACCGATAAGAACAGGATTGTTCTTTGTACGGCGGGAAAGAATCTGGATAACCCTCTGGATTTCCTTTTCTCTGCCGATTACAGGATCAATTTCACCGTTCTTTGCGGCTTGAGTAAGATCTCTGCCGAATTTATCAAGAGCCGAACCGCCTTTCTGTGAACCGTTCGGAGCGGATTCGTTTTCAAAACCGCCGAAGCCTTCCTCTGCACCGCCCTGCATACCTTTTGACACAGCCTGTGCAAGTCTTTCAACAGATACACCGAGTTCCTCAAGAAAAGCAACTGCGTAGCTGTCGCTCTCCGAAAGGATTGCAAGGAGCAAATGCTCTGTGCCTACATAGGTGTAGCCTGTTTTTGAAGAAATGATAACTGCGGCTCTCAAAACTCTCTTTGTACGGGGAGTAAAATCATCGGGAGTAAGCTCAACGAGCGACATTGTACCGTTAATGGATTCAAGCTTTTCACGGAGAGCATCTTCCGTTACTCCGCACTCATTAAGAGCTGTTGCGGCAACACCGCTGCCCTCTTTTACGAGTCCGTAGAGAATATGTTCTGTACCGACATAGTTGTGGCGCATTTCCTCTGCACTTTCAATCGCAAGATTAAGCGCCTTGTTTGCTTTTTCTGTAAAACCTTTGAACTGATACATAAAATCATCACCCTTCCTTGTGGATAATGTATTAACTGCTTATTTTCTATGAAAGAGCCTCTCTTAAAATTTTTGCCCTTTCAATATCTCTTTCCTGTGCGGAAAGATTTTTTCCTGAGTTTACCATAAGCGTTGCAGGCTCAATTTTTTCCATAAGAGAGTCAACAACATCTGCGGTAACATCTTTTATCTGTCCCGACAAAATGCCGAAACGAACATTTGACAACAGCTTTAAAGCCTCGTCATGAGTCATAACCATTGCCGATTTCAACAAACCTAAGCTTCTGCTTACGCTGTCCTGAATATCAATACTCTTTGCAAGTCTTTCTCTTGCCTGTCGTTCCTGAGAAACAAGCTGTTTTGTGATGTTCTCAAGATTTTCAATTGCGGCTTTTTCGGAGATACCGAGCGTTACCTGATTTGAAAGCTGATAAAGCGAACCGCTGGGTTCTGAGCCTTCACCGTAAGCACCACGGATTGTAAGTCCGAGCTTTGAAAGGTTGCCCGCAATTCTGCCGATTGTACGGCTCTTTTCAAGTGCCGGCAGATGGAGCATAACAGAGGCTCTCATGCCTGTGCCGAGGTTTGTAGGGCATTGTGTAAGATAACCGAGCTTGTCATCAAAAGCAAATTCAAGGTTTTCATCAAGCAGAGTATCAAGCTTATCGGCTGTGTCATATGCCTGTTCAAGCGACAAGCCGTCTGTGATAACCTGAAGTCTTATGTGATCTTCCTCGTTAATCATAATGCTCATGCTTTCATCCTTGCTCAACAGCAATGCTCTGCCCTCTGTTTCGCTGATGAATTCGGGACTTACAAGATGTCTTTCAACAAGTGACACACCCTGTGCCTCTGTCAAATCATCAAGCTTAATCAGATTGAAATCCGAGGCAATTGAGCTGTTGCTGTCCCTGATCGCACTTGTAACCTTTTCAATAACCTTTTTTCTGCCCTGTTCGGACAGTCGGCACGGAAACGGGTAATCTTTCAGGTTTCTTGCAAGTCTTACTCTGGTGGAAATTACTTCGTTACTCATAATTAAGCCTCCATTTCCTTAATCTGATCTCTTAACTCTGCGGCATGTTCAAAATTCTGTTCCGAAACTGCCTTGTCGAGTTCCTTTTTAAGTGCCTTGATTTTATCTTTCTTTGTCATCTCGGCACTCTTTTCGGCTTTCTTTGTACCGAAACGGCTGTTCTTACCGCAATGGGTTGTGTTGCCGTGGATTCTTCTGATTGAAGGAAGAAGCTGGTCGCCGAAAATTTCGTAACATTTTGCACAGCCTACATGACCCGACTTTGCAATATCGGAATATGAGCTTCCGCAGAAGTCACAGCGTGTTGCCTGAGTTCTTGCGGGAAGGCTGTTGCCGAAGAAACTTCCGAGGAGTCCCGAAAATTCGTCCTCAAAGTTACCGAAGATGTTTGTGTATCCCATTTTCTTTGCACATTCACTGCACAAATCATATTCCTTAATTTCACCGTTGATAACGGTCTTTACATGAGTATTTGCATTGTTAGCACCGCATTTTTGACATTTCATAATAACTGCCTCCGTTCAAAATCAACTTAATGTGAGCAACATATTCTTGAACAAGTCCGCTCGCACGGCATCTCGTTTACTCTGTTCAACATTTGTAAGCGTTCTGTCGGACAACGCCGAGGCTATCAGCCTTGCCGATGTAAGCTCAATCATATCTCTTTGCAACATATTTTTGAGCATTGCTTCTGCACTTGCCTTGTCAAGTGTTGTTCCAATCGAATTTATTATATGCATAAGCGCCGTACCTCTATCCATCTTCACACGGCTTATTCGGATAAATCCGCCGCCGCCCCTACGGCTCTCTACAATGTAGCCTTTTTCGGGAGTGAATCGGGAGGTTATAACATAATTGATTTGGCTCGGTACACATCCGAGGTTGCCGGCGAGTTCGTTTCGCTGAATCTCCGCACTGCCGTTTTCACGGTCAAGCATCTCTATAATGTACTGTGCCACCAAATCGCTCATTCTCATTTTGGTCGCCTCTTTTCATTTGTTTGACTACATTATAATATCAAGGTCAGAGAAAGTCAAAGTCAATTAAAGTCAAAAATTAAAGCATAAGCTTTGAAATTCTCACGAATTCTCGCTTATGCTCTAGTTTCCTAATATTTTAAAATATTTTTGACTTTTTCTGACTTTCAATTTTTATCCGATAAAGTCTGACTTTTCAAGCAATTTGACCTTACATAATCACATTAACCGTGTAATCAACATCATAAATTTCACCGTCAAACCAATTTATAAAACCTATGTAGATGCAGATTTTGTCATCATGTTTATTCATATCACGAACAACCTTAAAGCACTCCGACCAACCCGAAAAGCGTTCAAGTCTTTTGACTGTATCAACATCGGCATTGCCGTTTACAAACACACACATTGCAAGGTGACGGGTTGACGATAACATTCTTACAAAATCGAGGAACATCATATTAACCTCATCGCCCGAACATTCAATTTTAAGAGCGTCTTCCTCGATTTTGTTTCCGAAAAAATCAAGCACATTGTCAAACGCTGAATCAAAGTCATCGGTTTCAGCGTTCTTTAGTCCCTGCGAAAACTTGTAAATTGCGGTAGATGCATAAATTCTCTTAATTTTTTCAATCGTCACGGCAATCACCTTCTCGGTATCATTACTTTTATTATTATACATTATATAAGCAAATTTGACAACAAGTATGTTATTCGGGCGGTTCAATACAATTTTTGTAATAAAAACATTTGAAATTAAACAAAAATTTTAGTGTTTTCCGTATTGACAATTGTACAAAGATATTGTATTATATAATTGTACTAATGAATTAGTTCAATAATTCGTTAAGGAGGCTTGGTTATGGGATTCTTATATCTTATATTCGGCATTTGTGCCATTGCAGTAAGCATAGGAAAAGCTTTAGCAGTAAATTTCGGTATTTCAAAATACCTTTCCAAAAAGCCTTATGAAGGTGATTACAATTTCAAAAAGGTTGTGTTATATACTCTGGGAACAAACTATATTTTGTTATCAGCAATTGTTCTGTTTATTTTAGGAACAATTGTTTGCAGTATATTCGGATATTTGAATTTGAGACAATTGATTTCCGGATTTTTACCTGCATTTGTAATGGCTCTTTTTGGTCCCAAATATGATACAATCGGTGATGAGTACGGTATGTGTAGTGAACTTGTTATACCTTTCTTTATTTTAGTTATTCTAAGCATTCCAATGCTGTTTCTTATCAATTACAAATTTGTTTAACAAAGATTTTGAAGTTTCTAAAAATAAAAGAATGAAACTCTCATTTTTCACCGCACTTGCAAATGCACCTTATGAATTTTTTAATTCCCTACGGAATGATTGTAGAAATGATTATCGACAGTATGATATTTTGATTTTGTGTTTAAGGAGAGATGATTTATGCTTAACTCGGCAACTCTTACCGCTATTTTAGTAAACATTCTTGCGGCTTTATTTTTTACTTGTATCACAATCTGCATTGCTACACATTTTGCCAAGAAAAAAGCTAATGAAGCAGATAAAAAACTTATAAACAACAAATGTTACGGAATAATAGCTGTTATTTTTACAATTATAAACTTTATTGCGTCATTCACTGCAATAGCTGTTGCATATGTTGCAGACTCGACTGATTACTACCACATCTCAATCCCAAAATTTTCTTATTTATCTTTAATATTGGTGGCAGGCATAATTGAATTTCTTGTTGTCAAAGCAATAGTATTCAAGAAAATTTCCTGTTCAAAAAAAGAAAGAGCCAAACAGGCTGCAATTTTTGCGGCAATATGTACTCCATACTATATTATTGCCGCCAACTTACCGATAATTATGTATATGGTCGCAGTAGCTCTCTACCCCTGCTGATTTTAGCGAAGTGATATTATGAATGAAAACTCAAATCCCGAAATCTTAACAACTATAATTATTTTATCTGTACTTCTTGCCATACTTTCTGTTACAACAGCATTTTGCCATACGGAAAGAAGTGCGGGTTACAAAAACAAAGTAAACATCGGCAAAAAGAATCACATAATAATTTACCCGATATTTTTTGTTTTGGCATATGACAGCAATACTGCTTTTTAACCTTCCGTTTCCTGACTTAACTTGCTATCTTTCATTCAGCATAGGAAGTATTGTTTTTATATTTTTGACTCAAGCTGTTATTGCTTATTTTACAATGTTTAAAAAGTTTGAATGCGATACGGGTACAAAGGTCGGAAAATCAATTGTTTTTTCGCTGATTTCAACACCATTCTACAGTATCCTTTTTGGTGTGGCTTTTGCATTCTTTTTCCCGTACAGTGTCGGTATTCCGATTCTTATGATAATCGGCTTATTCATTTACTGCATTACAAGTTATAGGTGATATTATGAAAAACATAAAAAACGGTGAGCATATGCCCACCGTTTTTTGAATTATTTTGAATTATTTAGTTTTGGTAATTGATATGGTTGTAATACCATCGGTATATGAAATTGATATATCATAACTGTCTGATTCACCAAGGTAGTTAAGAGTTGGATTTTTCTTATTGTCAGTAACTTGAGATTTTACGGTAGAAACACCTGTTTTCTCCAACGATTTAACATACTGTTTTGTGCTTTCCAAATCAGAATTATCAATAATCACCGAACAGCATTTTCGACTGTCATCAATCAGATATTGGCTGACATTCCACTCTTTCTGATTTGGCAAAAGAGATGTGTACTCATTGTCACTCCAGTTAAATTCACCCCTGTTGACCTTATAGGTTGCAACGGTGCTTTGCGTTGCATTTGTATTGTCACTCTCAGAATTACTACTGCAACCTGAAACAGATATTACAATAATAAATACACAAGCAATAGAAATTATATGTTTAATCATATTATACTCCCATTTATGACTTTGGAATAGTAATACTATATGAAGTAGTGAAAGCCCCAGCTCCAGCTGCTATATTATAACCACTTGCAATTCCAAATACTTTCACTGTACCCTTAGCACCAGCAGAACCTTTTACACCAGTACTTACTGTTTTACTTATTGTTGATGTTCCTTTTGCAGTTTTTGTAAATGTTTTTGTTGTTGATTTAGATTTTACGGTTGTCTTAACATTTCCAGACATTATAGTGAACTTAGGATTAGCAAAATAATACCATGGCACATACAATTTTGTGTACACTGATACCCCCTTATTTTTACTGTATGTAGCATAAGATTTAACCCAAACTTGACCAGTTATCGCAGACATTCTTACATTGTTCCTCTTTTTTTGCAATATAGGATATGTAACCCCACCTAAAAATTGAGAATCCTTTTCCTGAAATTTTTTAATTTCTTGTTCTGTAAATATATCTTTATTGGATATATCATCTTGAGTTAAATAAATTATACTATTTGAATATACAGATTTTTGATTTTCATTAGAAGCATCTTTTTCGACTGCATTTGATGTTATTGCAGACATGGTAAACACTACTACGCACATAATCAATGTTGCAATTTTTCTCAGTTTGCTTTTTAAACTAATTGATTTAACCTGAAAATCCTTCTCTTCCGCTTTTTTTGTAGCATTAGTTTGCCTTAAAAACCAACTACTCATCTTAACCTCCATAAAAATATAATAATGTAATACGCAAATAATCAATAAGCAGGCTAAAATTAGCATAATATCGCGATAATAATAATTTTACTTATATTATTAATTTGCTTAATAACAATATCACGAATTTCTTATAATTGCAATAGTAAAATGAAAAATTTCTCATAATACACAATTTATTTTATTTTTCACATTATGTAATATAGATAACATTACTAGTTATTAATAATGTATTTTATCAGCGACGACAATTTAAGTGATTATTATTCACTTTGCCAATGCATTTATGGCAGATATTATTTGTTTTATATAATTATATCATATCGAATTAAAAAACGGTGAGCAGATGCCCACCGTTTTTGTGTTTAGCTTTTTTAATTTGAAATTAGTCTGAAGATAATCAAGCTTTTAAAATTAAAATATTTAACCTCAGTTACGAGAAATTAAACTAAAACAATAAAATTTCAATTAATTATTCAGCTGCTTTTCTTTTTGCAAAACATTCGCTGCAATAGTAGCTTTTGCCTTCAACAGGCTTGAAAGGAATCTTTGCAGTTCCGCCGCATTCAGCGCAAACGGTTTCAAAGAATTCTCTCTCTGTCTTGGCAGCATTTTTACGAGCCTGTCTGCAAGCCTTGCAACGCTGTGGTTCGTTTGTGAAACCCTTTTCAGCGTAAAATTCCTGCTCTCCTGCAGTAAAAACAAATTCGTTTCCGCATTCTTTGCAGACAAGTGTCTTATCTTCGTACATTGGTATTTACCTCTCTTTTTCTACCTCTCGGAGGTTAGTTTGTTGCCCCGTGCGGAGTTGCACCGCAATACTGTTAAGGACAAATATTAATTTTCGGTTCACCGCTCAGCCGACATTCAGACCGCCGTGAACCTTTTTTCTTGCTCTTTGCAAGGCATTGTCAACCGCCTTTTCGGTTACGGAAAGCTTTTCTGCAATTTCCTTATAGCTCAAGCCGTTGCCGTAGAGCATAAGAACATCGTATTCGGACTTTGACAGCACACTTTGAAGTCGCAACAGCAACTGGTCAAGCTGTTCTCTGCACATCAAAAGTTCTTCGGGAGTTTTGGCGGAATCTTCAATTGACTCGCCCACATCGTCCATCGGAACAATGCTTGATGAGGGAATGGCTTTTTTCTGTTCTCCCCGTCTGATTATCGAAATAAATCTTCTCTCAACAACAACCGACATATAGCTTTTAAAGTTTGCACCGCCGTTTTGGTCAAAGGCTTTGCAGGAACAAAGCAGTCCCACAAGTCCTTCCTGAACAAAGTCATTGTGTTCATAGCCCTCTGCCGAAAACTTTCGTGCAATTATGCTGATTGTGTCAAGATATCTTACGACAAGCTCATCAAAAGCACGGTCATCACCAAGACTCACAAAATGTGCAAGCTGTGCGTCGGATAAAGTACCGTAGGATTTTTGCAATTCGGTCATAACCTGCCCCTAATACTTATTCTTATACGCTTAATAGTATAACAAAAACGCACAAATGTCAACAACCCGAAAGCAATTTCTGTAATATTGCATTATGATATGGAAATTATTTGTGCAAAATAGCTGAAATAAAGTCGAAATTACATACATTATGAAACTTGTTAAGAGAAGCAGAAAATGTTATACTTTATATTATTAATTTATTACGATTTTTATTTATCGGTTCGGGGGAATTTTTATGGTTGTTACCTGCAACAGTTTTGGCGTGAGCGGTATGGACGGCTACAAGGTTGAGCTTGAGGCGTCAATGTACAACGGCACACGGGAATTTGATATGGTCGGTCTGCCCGACGCCGCCGTGCGTGAGAGCAAGGACAGGGTTCTCAGTGCATTAAAGAACTGCGGATTCAGATACCCTGCCGCACATATGACCGTGAACCTTGCCCCTGCCGATATCAAAAAAGAAGGGCCTATTTACGATTTGCCGATTGCGATTGCAATTCTTATACTGCTCAATCAGATTAAGAGCAACATCTCCGACTGCGCATTCATCGGCGAGCTTTCGCTTTCGGGAGAAGTCAGAGGAATCAACGGAGTTCTGCCCATGGTAATCAAAGCGAAGGAATGCGGTATAAAGAAAATTTATGTTCCGAAAGCCAACGCAAGCGAGGGCGCTGTTGTTGACGGAATTGAAGTGTATGGTATTGACAACATTCTTCAACTGAAAGATTATCTCAATCACATTCTCGAACCTGCACCCGCAAAGCCGAATACACATTCTCCCACGGAAGAACGGGACTACATTCCGGATTTTTCCCAGGTAAAGGGTCAGTTTGAGGTGAAGCGTGCGCTTGAAATTGCCGCTGCCGGCGGTCACAATATTCTGCTCATAGGCCCTCCGGGTTCGGGCAAAAGTATGCTTGCAAAACGAGTTCCGTCAATTCTGCCCGATATGAGCTTTGACGAAATGATTGAAACGACAAAAATCCACTCAATTGCAGGAACGCTAAAGCATGACGGACTTATCACAACACGGCCGTTCCGTTCACCTCACCACACGGTAACGCCCGTAGGACTCGGCGGAGGAGGTACGGGAACTATCAGACCGGGTGAGGTTTCACTTGCAAACAACGGTGTGCTGTTCCTTGACGAGCTGCCCGAATTTTCAAGAACGGCGCTTGAGGTACTCCGTCAGCCGATTGAGGACGGCTCTATCACAATTTCAAGAGCAGGTCAGAAATGCACCTATCCGTGTTCGATTATGGTGGTTGCCGCAATGAACCCATGTCCGTGCGGATATTACGGTGATCCGACAAGAAAATGCACCTGTTCGGAACAGAAGATAAAGCGCTACCTCAACCGCATTTCGGGACCGCTTCTCGACCGTTTTGATATCCATGTAGAAGTGCCTGCCGTGAAATTTGAAGAACTGCGTGACGCTTCTTCTGCCGAATGTTCAGCCGACATCAAAAAGAGAGCAGACAGAGCAAGAGAAATTCAGCGTGAAAGATTTAAGGGCAGTAAAACAACCTGCAACGCAAAAATTAACGCAGAGCAGTTTGAAAAGGTCTGCATAATTGATAAAGAGGCTGAAAGGACGCTCAAAGACGCTTTTGAAAGTCTTGGACTTACCGCAAGAGCGTATGACAGGGTTTTGAAAGTTGCAAGAACCATTGCCGATTTGGACGAGTCGGAAATAATCCGCTCCGAGCATGTTCTTGAGGCGGTTCAATACCGTAGTCTTGACCGCAAATATTGGGCAAAATAAGACTTATACCTTACACAAAAATTAAAAATATCACTTTTAAAAAGTACGGCTTTATGCTATACTATGTATAGTGCGACATCAAAGCGATGTTGCAGTTTCATGACACAGGAGGTTTTTTATAATGGAAATTACAAAGAATTCAATAATCGGTGATGTTCTTGATCAGTACCCCGACACAGCAGAGCTTTTCTTCAGCATCGGTATGCACTGCCTTGGCTGTCCTGCATCACGAGGCGAAACGATTGAAGAGGCTTGTATGGTACACGGTGCAGACGCAGATGCACTCGTTGCAGACCTTAACAAAGCAATTGCATAATGAACGGCGCATCTGATTTTTCGCTTGATAACCGTCTTGCGCTTTGTGCGGACTTTGTGCGTGACGGAGTAAAGGTTGCCGATATCGGCACAGACCATGCCTATCTTCCGGTGTGGCTGTGCCGTATTGGCAGATGCGACACAGCGATTGCCGCAGACATCAACCCCCTGCCCCTTGAACGGGGAATTGAAACAATTAACAACAGCGGTCTTAACAATCGAATTGAAGCAAGGCTTTCAAACGGTCTTGAAAAAATTTCGGGCGATGAGGCTGACGACGTAGTAATTGCAGGAATGGGCGGAGAACTCATTTCGCAGATTATCGAAAACTGGGAGTTTTCAAAGGACAGGTCAAAGCACTTTATTCTTCAGCCTATGACCAAAAGTGAAGAGCTTATGCGTTGGCTGTTTGCAAACGGTTTCAGCGTTATCAAGCGTGACTGCTGTACTGCCGCAAACAAGTGCTACACTGTAATTCTTGCCGAATACAGCGGTGAGGTTCGCACGGTATCCGAAAGCGACCTTTTTCTTTACGGGCTTGATCCGAAAAACAACTCTATGCACCGCAGATTTATTGAAGGCTGTGTGCGCAGACTTTTAAAACAGGCTAAGGGCAACCCTGTCTGTGCCGAAACCGCACGCATTCTTGAGGAGAGCTTTAAGTGAAAACCATAAACGATATACTTAATTTTTTTGAAGAATTTGCGCCCTGTGCAACTCAGATGAGTTTTGACAACGCAGGGCTTATTGTGGGCGACAAATGCACAGCCGTAAGCCGTGTGCTTGTCGCTCTTGACATTACGGAAGATGTTGTGAATGAGGCGGAAAGTCTGGGATGTGAGCTGATTATCAGTCATCATCCCGTAATTTTTGCCCCTATAAAAAGGCTTTCGCCTTCTTCCGTTCCCTATCTGCTTGCACAAAAGGGCATTTCTGCCGTTTGTATGCACACCAACCTTGATCTCGGAGAAAAGTTCGGAGTGAACATCTGCCTTGCAGACGCACTCGGAGTCAGAAACCCCGTGCTGTCGGAACTTGGCGAGTGTATGTTCACGGGCGAGCTTGAAAGCGAAACCGATATTCACGATTTTGCAAAGCTTGCAAAGAAAAATCTTGACTGCAAGGGACTTCGCTACACCGACATTAAAGACAGGGTTAAAAAGGTTGCCGTATCGTCGGGTGCAGGCGGTTCAAATGTGTTTGATGCGGCTTTGGCGGGTGTTGATGTGCTTGTCACGGGAGAAATCAAGCACCATGAGATTATCGCCGCAAATTCACTCGGAATTGACATTATTGACGCAGGTCACTTCAAAAGTGAAGATATTGTAATTTTACCGCTTGTAAACAAGCTTTCAAAAGAATTTTTCGAGATTATTTTTACAAAATCGCAATCCTGTGACGATATGATTAAATTTATTTAACCTGTAAGCATCATTATCAAAATATTTGTTGCATAATTTGTTACAATTTGATATAATGATACGGTAAATTACTATATGTGGTGGTGCGCCGTCTGTACGCACCGCAAAATGAGGTATTATGAGAATCAGAAAAAGAAATGGGCAGACCGGAGCTTTCCGTTTGCAATTTTTATGTAAAGAATCCGGAAGAAAACGCCGGAAAATGGGATGCAGGCTTTCAAAAAGGAACAGCCGTTATATCTTGAAATCGGCTGCGGCAAGGGCGGTTTTGCGGGACAGCTTGCGCTTAAAAATCCCGACAAAAACATTATCGCACTTGACATCAAGATTGATATGCTCGGCGTTGGCAGAAGAACAATTGTAAAGCTTTTTGAGGACGCCGGCAAAACGCAGGATGATATTACAAATCTTTTGCTTGTAAAATACAATGTTGAAATGCTTGACAAAATCATTACGGCTGACGATAAGATTGACAGACTTTTCATCAACTTCTGTAATCCGTGGCCGAGAGCAAAGCACAAAAAGCGCAGACTTACATACTACAAAAAGCTTGAAATGTACAAAACATTCTTGAAGCCTGACAGCGAAATCCGTTTCAAAACCGATGATGACGAGCTGTTTGACGAAAGTCTTGAATACTTTGAGCAGAGCGGATATGAAATTTTGTATCTCACCCGTGATTTGCACGCAAGCGATGTTACCGATAATATTGAAACAGAGCATGAAAAAATGTTCTCCGAAGAGGGCATAAAAATCAAGTATCTTATTGCAAGACAAAAGCCTTGACAGCCCCATAAATAAAGACGGGAGGGATTTTTGTGAAGATTAAAAAGCTGATTTCGGCTTTGGTTCTCGGTTCAATGCTTGTCGGTTTGAGCGGTTGCAACATCACGGATTTCAGCGCAGAAAATCTTCTTCGTCCTCCTAAGGCAGTCGGAGATGAGGCTGAAATTGAACAGCTTATTGCCAAAACGGCTGACAGCGGTTATACGCTGAAATATCCTAAAAACGGAAAATTCCGCAGTGCAATCATCATGACCGACCTTGACGGGAACGACAGCAACGAGGCTGTTGCATTTTTTCGCAACAGTGCCGAAACTTCTTCGGTTCATATGCTTGTCATGTACTCAAAAGACAATTCGTGGGAAATTGCGTCCGACAATATCTTTGAAACCACCGATATTGACAGCGTTGACTTTGCGGATTTAACCGGCAACGGAAAGGCTGAAATCATCGTTAATTCAACAACCTACACTCCAAATGTCGGCAAGCTTTCCTGCTACTCCTACTCGGAAGGCAAGACAAACGAAGTGGGTTCGGGACAAAGCTGTTCAAGCTTTGTTACGGGGGATTTTGACAATGACGGAACAAGCGAGATTATGTCGTTTGTTCTCTACACAACCGAAAACGAGGCTCTTGCGTCAATGCTTGATTACAACGAGGACAGCAAAAGCCTGTATGCCAAAGCAATGGCAAACATGGATCCGAATGTTGTAAAGTACAAGAACATTGCCGTTACAAAGCTTGATAACGATATTACGGGAGTTGTCGTTGACGGAACTTCTGCAAATGAGGTTACGAACACACAGGTTATTTTTTACAGCCGTGACCTTGCAATTCTGCGTAATCCTCTTTTTAAAGAAAAAGCAAAAAATATAACCCGGCGTTCATCACAGGTCATCTGTTCGGACATTGACAAGGACGGAAAGCTTGAAATTCCCGTTACGCTTGACCTTCCGAAACAGAGCAGTGACAGCAAAAATATTTATGCCGACAAAATCATTTGGAACAGCTTTGACACACCCAAGGAGGCGCTTGTTGCAAAACAGGCGGTAATCATAAATTACGATTATATGTTTATGATGAACTATGCCGATAAGTGGAGCGAAAACAAGGTTACGGCAATTACCGACCTTGAAAGCGAAACCACCTCATTCTATGCATGGAACGGCACTAAGCTTGACACGGAGCTTTTTGAAATAAAGGTGTTCCCCGTCAGCGAATGGGAATCGGGCAAATCGGATGATTTTACGCTGATTACAAAAGACGATAAATATGCATACACATTTAATAATATAAATCCCGACACACAGATTTCGCTAAGTGATGACGAAATCAAGACAGGTTTTTCCACACTTGATCAGTCGGGAATCTGATCACAGCAACGGAGGTTTTGATATGAAAAAAATTCTTGTTTGTGAGGATGAAGCGGCAATTCGTGACTTTGTCGTTATCAATCTTACAAGGGCAGGCTACGATGTAGTTGAGGCAGACTGCGGCGAAGCGGCTTTGCAGAAATATGAAGAAAACAACGGAGATTTTGATGTTGCGATTCTTGATGTTATGATGCCGGGTATTGACGGTTTTCAGGTTTGTAAGGAGCTGAGAAACCGCAACGGCGGAATCGGAATTATTATGCTTTCGGCAAAAACTCAGGAAATGGACAAGGTAACAGGACTTATGCTCGGTGCAGACGACTATGTTACAAAGCCTTTCTCACCGAGTGAGCTTCTTGCAAGAGTTGATTCACTCTACAGAAGAGTTGCGCTTGCGCAGTCACATTCCGAAAACAACTTTAAAGAAGAGCTTAAATCTGGCGAGTTCACACTCAATCTTCGCAACCGTGCGCTTATGAAGAGCGGAAAGATGATTGAACTCACACAGGTTGAATTCCAGATTATGGAGTACTTCTTCTCGAATCCGGGTGTTGCTCTTGACAGAATCGACATTCTCAACCATGTATGGGGAGACGCTTATGTCGGCGAGGATAAAATTGTCGATGTTAATATCCGCAGACTCAGAATGAAGGTTGAGGACGAACCTTCAAATCCTAAACATATCATCACGGTTTGGGGACTCGGCTACAAGTGGGATTCAGGCGAATAACTTTGCAGAACAGCCTGCATAAAATTTATACAATCTAAAGAGGAGGGTGGCAACAATTTTTAAGGGTATTTCAAAAAGATGGATGCTCAACACATTGAGTGTTATACTGACAATCATAATCCTTATTGTTGTCAGCCTTATTTTCATTGTTACATATATTTTTCAAAACAGCGTTGAACAGAACCTGAACACAACAAGCAGCGAACTTTCACTTGTCTTTTCGGGATTTCAGAGCGACAGTTCAACCTCGTTTACGGCGTCTGCCCGTGATTATGTTGAAAACTTTGACAAAAAAGAAGAAATGGAGGTTCTTGTAATCAATTCCTCCGGCAGAGTTGTCATGACTTCAACAGGATTCACCCCCGATGACAACGAGCAGATTCCCGATTTTAATGATGCACTCTCAAACGAAAACGGCTGTGCATATTGGAACGGCAAGCTTTCATCGAACGAAAGTGCAATGAGCCTGACAAGAATCATCACCAACGAAAACGGAACCTGCGTAGGTGCGGTAAGATACATTGTTTCCATGGAACAGGTTAACACGGCAATTGTGCTTGTTTCTGCGGCAGTTATTGCGTGCGGTCTTGTTATCATCGCCCTTGTAATATTGTCGGGACTTATGTTTATCCGTTCAATCGTTACCCCGATAAGAAAACTTTCGGAGATTTCAAGCAAGATTGCCCACGGCGATTTTTCTACAGGCAAAAAAGAATTGAGTACAAATAACGATGATGAAATCGGCGACCTCTGCGATGCAATAAGCGATATGGCTCTTGATTTGCAGACAGCCGATCAGATGAAAAACGAATTTTATTTCACGAGTATCACACGAGTTGCGTACTCCGCTTACGGCGATTAAGGGCTGGGCTGAAACAATGCAGCTTTCCGAAAGAGGAAAGCTTGACCGCAAAACCTTTGACCGTGGTATGGGAGTTATTATCAGCGAAAGCTCACGCCTTACAAGCATTGTAGAAGAGCTTCTTGACTTCAGCCGTATTCAGAGCGGAAGAATGAAGCTCATCAAGGAAAAGCTTGACATTCTTGCCGAATTTGACGATGCGGTTTACTTCTTAAAGGAAAGAGCCGTTACAGAGGGCAAGCATCTTCTTTATGATGAACCCGAGGTTGTTTATCCTGCCGTTTACGGCGATAAAAACAGGCTCAAGCAGGTTTTCCTCAATGTGCTTGACAATGCGTTGAAATACACACCAAAGGGCGGTGTTGTTGCCGCTCAGGTAATCTACAGCAAAGATGAACCCGATATTATCAAGATTGTAATAACCGACACGGGTTGCGGAATTTCTGCCGAGGATCTTCCAAAGGTTAAGGAAAAATTCTACAAAGCAAACCAGACTGTCGGCGGTTCGGGAATCGGACTTGCGGTTGCCGATGAGATTATGAACCTCCACAACGGTTCACTTGATATCGAAAGCGGAGAGGGTGTCGGCACAACTGTAACGCTCACCTTCCCTGTGTATAAAGAGGGCAGTGAAAACTCACTTCCCGAAAACATTAAGCTTTAATCTTATTATTTCTCTGTGCAGCCTAATACAGAAAGGAACAGCTAATGGCTAAAAATACTACTAAAAAAATCACCTCAATCGGCGGCAGTGCCCTGATTGAAGGCATTATGATGAGAGGTCCGAAACGCACAACCGTGTGTGTTCGTACCGCACCCGACAAGATTTACAGCGAGGATATAAGCATAAACACAATTCCCTCAAAATGTAAGCTTTTTCAAGCTTCCGTTTTTAAGAGGAATCGCAGGTCTTATTGACTCAATGCGACTTTCCTACAAAGCGCTTATGCTCTCTGCCGATAAGGCAATTGAATCAACCGAAATTGAAGAAGAACCGTCAAAGTTTGAAAAATGGCTTGACGATAAATTCGGTGACAAGCTTGTTAAGGTTATGATGGTGTTTGCGTCAATCCTCGGTGTTGCGCTTGCCGTGGGACTTTTCTTCTTTGTCCCCTCTTTCCTGTTTGACCTCAGTGCAAATGTTGTGCCGGCTTTCAAGGGTGACGGCGGAAACGCTGTTTTCTGGAAGTCTGTTTTTGAGGGTGTTCTCAAGATTATTCTTTTCTTACTTTATATTATAGTATGTTCACAAATGACAGACATGAAAAGGGTGTTTATGTACCACGGTGCCGAGCACAAGACAATTTTCTGTTACGAAAACGAAGAAGAACTCACAGTTGAAAATGTTAAAAAGCAGAGCCGTTTTCACCCGAGATGCGGAACGAGCTTTATGGTTCTTATGCTGATCGTCGGCATTCTTGTCGGTCTTTTCGTTCCTGTTGCACCCTTCGGAATCGGATTTTTAAGACCTGTATTCAAGATTCTTCTTCTTCCCGTTTCATGCGGAGTCGGCTATGAGCTTATCAAAATCTGCGGTAAGCACGACAATGCCGCAACAAGAATCATTGCCGCTCCCGGACTTTGGGCGCAGAGAATCACAACAAAAGAGCCTGACGACACTATGATTGAAGTTGCAATTGAGGCTATCAAGGCTGTTATCCCCGAGGACGGCTCGGACATTGTAAGCAAGTAATGACTGTAAACGAAATTTATCAAAGCGGACTTAAGCTGCTTGAAAATAATAATATTGAAAATTCAAAATTTGAGGCGCAAAGTCTTTTACAAAAGGCTTTTTCGCTTGACAGAGTCGGCTTTATCATGCACAAAACTGATAAAGCCGATGAAAACTGTTCACATAACTTTTTAAAATTTATAGAAAAACGAATTTCAGGCGAGCCGTTGCAGTATATTCTCGGCGAATGGAGCTTTATGGGATTCGATTTTAAGGTGGGCAGAGGCGTGCTCATTCCCCGTGATGACACGGAAGTGGTTGTCAATCTCTGCATTGATTTTCTCGAAAACAGAACCGACAAAAAGACGGTTGACCTCTGTTCGGGCAGCGGTGCAATTGCCGTTGCACTTGATAAAATTTCGGGTGCAAAAGTTACGGCAGTTGAAATTGACGAAACCGCATTTTCATATCTTGAAACAAATGTAAAGGAAAACAATTCGTCAGTAAAGCCTGTTATGGCTGACGCTCTCGAAATCTGCGAAACATTTGCAGACGGTGAGCTTGACCTCATTGTTTCAAATCCGCCTTATATAAAATCAGCCGACATCGAAACACTTCAAAAAGAAGTTCGGCTTGAACCAAGACTTGCACTTGACGGCGGCGAGGACGGTTACGATTTTTACCGTGAAATAGTGAACCGTTGGAGCAGAAAACTCAAAAAAGGCGGTGCGCTTGCATTTGAACTCGGAGAAAATCAGGCTGACGCAGTAAAGGCACTTATGACTGACAAAGGCTTTTCGGATTTTAAAATTTCGCTCGACTTTGGCGGTGTGCAGAGGGCGATTATTGGGACTTTGCTCTGATTTTAGAAATTTTGTTCGATAAAATTACCGCCAAATTATTGCATTTTTCCCTCACATATTTTTATAATCTTAGTGCGAACATAACCGCCGTTGAAGTGACGGTTATGTTACAGACTGAAAAACATCAGCTCCCTTTGCGGAGTACGGAGGTATATGAAATGGCAGTAGATAAAAACAAAGCGCTTGAAACTGCGCTCACACAAATTGAAAAACAGTTCGGCAAGGGTGCTGTAATGCGTCTTGGCGAAAATAAACATATGAACATTGAACACATCTCAACAGGTTCGCTTTCGCTTGATATTGCACTCGGAATCGGTGGACTTCCCCGCGGAAGAATTGTTGAAATTTACGGACCTGAATCTTCGGGTAAAACAACACTTTCTCTCCACTGCATTGCAGAGGGACAGAAAAACGGCGGCAATGTTGCATTTATTGATGTTGAGCATGCACTCGATCCGACATATGCGGCGGCTCTCGGTGTTGATGTTGATTCACTCCTCGTTTCACAACCCGACACGGGTGAAGACGCTCTTGAAATTGCAGAGGCGCTCATCCGAAGCGGTGCGATTGATGTTATCGTAATCGACTCTGTTGCGGCTCTTGTTCCGAAGGCTGAAATTGAGGGCGAAATGGGTGACAGCCATGTAGGTCTGCACGCAAGACTTATGTCACAGGCACTGCGTAAACTCGCAGGCGCAATTTCAAAATCAAACTGCGTTGCAATCTTCATCAACCAGTTGCGTGAAAAAGTCGGTGTTGTTTACGGCAACCCCGAAGTAACAACCGGCGGTCGTGCGCTCAAGTTCTACAGCTCCGTTCGTATTGATATAAGAAGAGTTGAAACCCTTAAATCAGGCGGTGAAATGGTCGGTTCACACACAAGAGCAAAGGTTGTAAAAAACAAGATTGCTCCTCCGTTCCGTGAAGCTGAATTTGATATTATGTACGGTGAAGGCATTTCCCGTGAGGGCGAACTTCTTGACCTTGCCGTAAAGGCTGAGGTTGTTCAAAAAGCAGGAGCATGGTTCAGCTATGACGGCAGACGACTCGGACAGGGACGCGACAAGGTCAAGGAACTTCTCAAAACCGACAAGGAGCTTGCTGCTGAAATTGAGAAGAAACTCTGGGAAAATATTGACAAGCTTTATGAACGCAAAAAGCCTGCTCCAAAGGTAAAAATTACCGAAGTTCCGTCTGCAAACCAAGAAATCAAGCCTGATTCTGCGGATAAGACAGAGAAAAAGAGCGGTGCAAAAAATTGATGTTCTGGTTGACGACTGATGCTTATAACCGCAGTTGAACCACGAAGAAAGGCGATGTGTGCACTCTACATTGACGGCGAATATGTTATGAATCTTGACGCACGCACAGTTATTGAAAACCGATTTGATGTCGGCAGAGAGATTGATGACGAGGATTTGCACGAGATTATCAGGCTAAGCAATGAGCGCCGTGCAAAGGAAAAGGCTTTGTGGCTTATTTCCTATCGTGACCACTCAAAAAAAGAACTCACCGACAAAATCAAACGCACCTGTGACGAGGAATCGGCGGAAAAGGCTGTTGAGCGAATGGAAGAACTCGGTCTTGTAAATGACGAAAACTTTGCAAGACGATATGCCGAACAGCTTTTGTTTTCAAAACATAATGCTCCGAGAGGTGCGGTAAGACAACTTGTTCAAAAGGGAATTGACCGTGAACTTGCAGAAGAGATTATCGAAGAAATCGACTTTGATCCGTGTGACGGAATAAGGGCGGTTATCGACAGAAAATATAAAAACATAAATGATGAAAAAATAAGGCGAAGAGCCGTTGCCGCTCTGCAAAGGCTCGGATACGGATGGGATGACATTAAGACCGTCCTCAGAGATTACACAGAGGAAGACTGATTATGAATTATAAAGTAGGCATTGTATCACTCGGTTGTGCAAAAAATCAGGTTGACGCCGAAATGCTTTTGTACACACTCAAAAACAGAGGATTTATTATTGTGAACGATCCGGCAGATGCGGACGCAGTAATTGTAAACACCTGCGGATTTATCGAAAGTGCAAAGCAAGAAAGCATTAACGAAATTATTGAACTCGGCAAGCTCAAGGACGAGGGCAAAATCAAGGCAATCATCGTAACAGGCTGTCTTGCTCAAAGATATAAGTCGGAAATTTCCGAACAGCTTTACGAGGTTGACTCGGTTATCGGAATCGGTGCTAACGAAACTATCGCAGACATCGTTTTGGAAACACTTGACGGACAGAAGTGCGAAAGCTTTCCCGACAAGGTTTGTCTGCCGCTTGAGGGCGGAAGAATTCTTTCAACTCCCCCCTACACCGCTTATCTCAAAATTGCCGAGGGTTGCGACAACCGTTGTTCCTACTGTGCAATCCCGATGATTCGAGGAAGATTCCGCAGCAGAGATATTGAAGATGTTGTAAAAGAGGCGGAAGGTCTTGCTGAGCGTGGAGTCAAGGAACTCAATGTCATTGCTCAGGACACAACCCGTTTCGGTGAAGATAAATACGGCAAACCGATGCTTGCAGAGCTTCTCAGAAGACTTTGTAGGATTGACGGCTTTAAATGGATAAGGGTTCTCTACTGCTATCCCGACAGAATTACAGACGAGCTTATTGACACAATTGCAAGTGAAGATAAGATTGTAAAATATATGGATATTCCGCTCCAGCATTGTAACAAGGATATTCTCCGCAGAATGAATCGTCACGGCGACAGAGAAAGCCTCGCTGCACTCATGAACAAGATTAAGGATAAAATTCCGAATGTAATCTTCCGCTCAACCTTTATTACAGGTTTTCCCGGTGAAACCGAGGAGCAGTTCAATGAGCTTGCAGAGTTTGCCGCCGATATGAAGTTTCAGCGACTCGGCTGTTTTGCCTACTCTCCCGAGGAGGACACAAAGGCAGCTGAAATGCCCGACCAAATTGACGAAGAAATCAAGCAGAAGCGTGCCGATATTATTATGGAGCATCAACAGCAGGTTATGGCTGAATACTGCGAAAGCCTTGTTGGCAAAGAGATTGAAGTTCTTGTTGAAGGCTTTGACAAGCTTGCCGAATGTTTCTTCGGCAGAAGCTATGCCGACGCCCCCGAGGTTGACGGCTGTGTATTCTTCACCTGTGACGGTGAAAAGCCAAAGGCAGGAGATTTTGTTAAGGTGCGTGTAACCGATTACACAGGCTGCGATCCTGTAGGCGAATTTGTCGGCAAAATCGACTAAGTGGCTAAAAGACTCAGCAATTTCATAATATTTAACTTTGAAAGGCACATAAAATGAACTTACCAAATAAACTGACAGTAGGACGAATAATTCTTGTTCCGTTCTTTGTGGTGGCATTGCTTGCAAACTTTCCGCTCAACAATGCCGTTGCTATGATTATTTTTGTAATGGCGTCACTCACAGATATGTTTGACGGAAAAATTGCAAGAAAAAACGGTCTTGTTACAGACTTCGGAAAATTTGCAGATCCGCTTGCAGACAAAATTCTTGTGCTTGCCGCATTTCTGTGCTTTGTACAGCTTGGAATATGTGACTGCGTTGCGGTCATAATCGTGCTTTTCCGTGAATTTTCCGTCACCTCAATACGGCTGATTGCCGCCTCAAAAGGCAAGGTTGTCGCCGCTAATATGTGGGGGCAAAGCAAAGACGGTTTCACAGATGATTGCTATAATTGCAGTAATTGCAATGCAAATCGTGCTTGAACTGCCCGAAGTCGGACTTAATTTTATAAACACGGCAACATTTGAACCGATTTTCTTTGTGGTGGGAGAAATTCTCATCTGGATTTCGGTTGTATTCACAATCATTTCGGGCGTTGTATATATAATTCAAAACAGACAGTTTATATCTCAGACCTGAGAACAGACTCTCACGGTCTTGACAGGAGGGTGATTGCGTGTTTAAAACCCTGAAAGCGGATATTGATGCGGTTATGGAGCGTGATCCTGCCGCAAGGAGCAGAGCAGAGGTGTTTTTTCTCTACTCGGGATTCAAGGCGGTGCGTTCTCACCGAAAAGCCAACTGGTGTTTGCGACACAACCTCAAGTTTCTTGCAAGGTGGATTTCTCAACGCAGTCGTCACAAGACGGGAATTGAGATTCACCCTGGTGCAACCATCGGCAAGGGACTGTTTATAGATCACGGAATGGGCGTTGTCATAGGCGAAACTACAATAATAGGCGACAACTGCACCATTTATCAGAATGTTACTCTCGGAGGAACAGGCAAAGAAACGGGAAAAAGACACCCCACACTCGGCAACAATGTGCTTGTCGGCTCGGGTGCAAAGGTTCTCGGTCCGTTCAAGGTTGGTGACAACGCAAGAATTGCTGCAGGTGCGGTTGTTTTAAGCGAAGTTCCGCCGAATGCAACGGCTGTCGGCGTTCCGGCAAGAGTAGTAAAAGTCAACGGTGTTCGCAGTGAAACCCTTGACCAGATTCATGTATCGGATCCGGTTGCACTTGCATTGTGCAATCTTGAGCATAAAATTTTTGAACTTCAAAAACAGCTTGATGAGCTGAAAAAGGAAAATGTAAAAAGTGAGGAATAGCAAATGATTTTATATAATTCTCTCGGACAGACAAAGCAGAAATTTGTACCGCACACACCCGGCAAGGTTAATATGTACACCTGCGGTCCTACTGTTTATCACTATGCCCACATCGGTAATCTTCGCACCTATATTATGGAAGATGTTCTTGAAAAGTATCTTCGTTTTTCGGGTTATGATGTAAACCGTGTAATGAACATCACAGATGTAGGTCATCTTTCAAGTGATGCCGACACAGGCGAGGATAAAATGCTTTCAGGCGCAAAGCGTGAGCATAAAACTGTTATGGAGATTGCAAAGTTCTACACAGACGCATTTTTTTGCCGACTGCGAAAAGCTCAACATCAAGCGTCCCGATGTTGTAGAGCCTGCAACAAACTGCATTGACGATTTTATTAATATGATTTCCATTCTGCTTGAAAAGGGCTATGCCTACATTGCAGGCGGCAATGTTTACTTTGACACTTCAAAGCTCGACAACTACTATGTGTTCGGCAACATGAACGAGGACGATCTTGCTGTCGGCGTTCGTGACAGCGTTGAAGAGGACGAAAACAAGCGTAACAAGGCTGACTTTGTTCTCTGGTTCACAAAGTCAAAGTTTGATTCACAGGAGCTCAAGTGGGACAGTCCGTGGGGTGTAGGTTATCCGGGCTGGCACATCGAATGTTCATGCATCAGCTATAAGCATTGCGGTGAATATCTTGATATTCACTGTGGCGGCATTGACAATGCTTTCCCCCATCACACAAACGAAATTGCACAGAGCGAGGCTTTTCTCGGTCACAAGTGGTGTCCGTACTGGTTCCATGTACTTCACCTCAATGATGCAAGAGGCAAGATGAGCAAGTCAAAGGGCGGGTTCCTTACAGTTTCACTTCTTGAAGAAAAGGGTTACAATCCGCTTGTTTACAGAATGTTCTGCCTCCAGAGCCACTACCGCAAGCCGCTCACATTCTCATATGACAACCTTGACAACACAGCCACAGCCTACAACAAGCTTGTAAAGAGAATTTCCGCTCTTTCAAGGGACGGTGAGCCTGATATGGCAAAGGCTGAGGAGCTTACAAAGGGATTTAGCGAGGCACTTGACAATGACCTCAACACTTCTCTTGCTCTCACCTGCGTTTATGATGTTCTCAAGGCTGACGCAGACGATGCAACAAAGCTTTATGTAATCGGCGAATTTGACAAGGTGCTTTCACTCGACCTTACAAAAGTTCCAGAAAGCAACAAAGCGGACGCAGACGATGACTTTGCCAAGGAAGTTGAGGAGCTTATTGCACAGCGTACAAAAGCCCGTGCCGAAAAGGACTGGGCAACAGCCGACGCTATCCGTGACAAACTTAAAGAGATGAAAGTTGTTGTCAAGGACACAAAAGACGGCATTGAATGGCATGTTGAGGGTTAACTTGACTGCTATCGCCCAATGAACGCACCTAATTAAAACAAAATATGAATAAATAAAAATCCCCTTCATATAAATTTGGTATGGAGGGGATTTTATGCGTTTGTATATCATAACAAAACGAAATCTAATATCAATCGGATTCTGTCTTTTAATCGGAGTGCTTGCAGGGGCAATTGCAGTCACATCAACCGTTCGAGCTGTTCAGAGTGCGGCTGCTCAGCGTGAAATTCCCATTTACTATGTTGATACGGACAAAAAGCAGGTTGCCCTGTCGTTTGATGCGGCATGGGGCAATGAACAGACCGAGCATCTGCTTGAAATTCTCGACAATACAAGGTGGAATCAACATTTTTCCTTGTGGGCGACTGGGTTAAGAATTATCCCGACAGCGTAAAAGATATTGCAAAGCACGGTCACGATGTGGGCAATCACAGCAACACCCATCCGCATATGACGCAGATGTCATCGTCCGATATGGTCGGTCAGATTCAGTCCTGCAACGAAAAAATCAAGGAGCTTACGGGCAAAACTCCCACCCTGTTCCGTGCCCCCTACGGCGATTACAACAATGATGTTGTAAAGTCGGTCAACGGCTGTAATATGTATTGCGTGCAATGGGATGTCGATTCGCTCGACTGGAAAGATCCTACTCCCGAGCAGATAAAGCAGAATATTATGAAAAAAATCAGGAACGGCAGTATTATATTGATGCATAACGGTGCAAAAAATACCCCCGAAGCATTGCCGACGGTAATCGAGGCAATCAAGTCCGAGGGCTACGAAATCGTTCCGATTTCGCAAATTCTGCTCAAAGGCGAATACTACACAGATGTTGACGGCAAAATGTGCAGTAAAACCGCCACACAACCGAGTTCGTAAGTAAAGAATATTTATAAATACCGCTACGGATAATACACAACTTTCATTACATCAAAACATTTTAGTAAAACAAATCATTTCATCAAAGCGGGCGAACACGGTTCTCCCCTACAAAATAGCAATAACATTCATACAAAAAACAGACTGACAGATTATCAGTCTGTTTTTTAATGCAATCATCATTTTCTTGCAATGTTAAGAATATTTTCCCACCATTCATTAGATGATATTATTGAATAGGTTGTGAGAAAACTTTCCGCTATTAACAAACGAATGAGTATGACAAATAGTATTGTTAAAAATAAATCCAATGCCATTACTAAACATATATTTAAAATATTACCGTATTCTGCATATTTTAACCTTAAAATAAATGTCGGTACTACACATATACAACTAATGAGCATTAAGTCAAGAGGTATCACAAGCAACGATATAATTGAATTCAGCATATCATTATGACAAACAAAATCTATTGACCAAGTAACAAGTAACAAATAAAAAATTAACACCTTTGCAAAATCAAGTATTGTAAACCCAATCGTAGCTGTAACTTTTAATGATTTGAATGAATTTTTCCGAACTAAATAGAAAGATATAAGAAAAGTAATAATTAATAAAACCGCAAATATTAAATAGCAATTGTTAACAATGAAACCAGCAAATACTTCGGCTACTCTATTACTTCCACACAGATAAAATAAAAATGCAATAATTGCAAAACCACAATTACTAAATAAAATAATCATTGCGTACTCCTTAAATTATTTTTAATTAAAAAATACACTTAATGCAAAAGCAAGTTCTATAATTTTATATACTTTATTCACTTGAATTATACCCGTATTGTATAAAATTGTCAACAAAAAGTTATAATATTATACTCACAAGGTATAATTTATGGAGTGGGTACGGCAAATGCAAAGAATTAAGGAACTACGAAAAGAAAAATCTATGAACCAAATTGCATTGGGAATGGAACTTAACTTTTCGCAAAAGATAATCAGCGAATATGAAAACGGAAAGGTTGAACCGAGCATTACAACGCTCAAAAAGCTTGCATCAATCTTTAATACATCTGTTGATTATATAATTGAATATACGAACATCAGACAGCCGATTGACAAAATTGCACAGTCTAAACTTTCGGAAACGGAATGCGAACTTCTCAATGAATTTCGTTGTCTGCCAAAAGAAAAACAAAACATTGCCCTTGGTATCATTATGGGATTAAAGCACAGTTAATTGTAGCCAATATAATTTTATTCGTATCGTGTTTGCACACGATACGATTGTCGAACGAGGTTCGCCGCTACATTGCATTGTAGAAAAGGTAACAATTTTACGCTCGGGCATAATTTGTGTTAAGTCGCACCGATTTTACAATCGGTACGATTGGCGGTCACTGACCGCCGCTACAGATTATACACAGTTTTCATCACATCAAAAATTATGTGAATAAACAAATAATTTCATCAAAGCGGGCGTCCGATGAACGCCCCCTACTGATTAACAATAACTTTCATATAAAAA
>ENA-OQHK01000046-OQHK01000046.1-human-gut-metagenome-genome-assembly--contig:-NODE-46-length-26209-cov-5.779503_pt1 | contig 26209 bp, 25 predicted proteins | sample MGYA00242562_ERZ504715 | MGnify/ENA primary metagenome ERZ504715 (study PRJEB26092, sample SAMD00036445) | human gut metagenome | host: Homo sapiens | study: EMG produced TPA metagenomics assembly of...
AGGTGATGGCGTGCTTGTATTGATTACATATGATGTGAATACTGAAACTGCTGAAGGAAAAACCAGGTTGAGAAAAGTAGCTAAACAATGTGTAAATTATGGGCGAAGAGTTCAGAATTCTGTGTTTGAATGTATACTAGATAATGCTCAATGTGTGATGCTAAAGGCCATATTAACGGATCTTATTGATAAAGATGTGGATAGTCTCAGATTCTATTATTTAGGAAATCGTTATCAGACGAAGATAGAACATGTTGGTGTTGACCGTGGGATTCCTGCTGATCAGACATTGATATTATAAAATGTGGTGCGAAAGATAAGTAAACATGAATGTACCGGTTGTCTCGCACCTGAAATTACTTGTAAATTTGTACAATAAAATGAATAATAGGTTTTGGTTTTACTTGTTATTTATCTTATTATATATTTATTGTCGGTATTGTATAAAAATAAACAAATTTTTAGTTGTCAATATTGTCTGTCGCTCCTCTCGTGGGAGCGTGGATTGAAATCAGTGTCACCTCAAAGGTGTAGTCCCCGGTGAAGTCGCTCCTCTCGTGGGAGCGTGGATTGAAATATGGACATAAAGCCGTCACAAAGTCCGTTGGAAATGGTCGCTCCTCTCGTGGGAGCGTGGATTGAAATTGAAGAACCTGAATACGAACGATTGTGTAATATGGTCGCTCCTCTCGTGGGAACGTGGATTGAAATTCTGCAAGGTTAGTGGCTGTGCCTGTACCTGCCGTCGTTCCTCTCGTGGGAGTGTGAATTGAAATATCAGCATATGAATCTATACACAATCATAATATGCTGCGTTATTGTAGAATTAGTAGTTAAGTCTATTTTTATAGCAATAACGTTGCTTATCAATAATACAATAGATAAATATTGTTGCAAACCAGTAAATAGCAGGTATAATATAGAGTAACATATTAACAGGGAGGCATATTCATTGGGCATTTACGTTAATCCGACAGGAAGATCGTTTGAGCTTGCGATAAATTCAGAGATTTTTGTTGACAAAAGCGGTCTGATTAAAGAAACGAATAAGTGTATAAATACATTACAAAGGTATATGTGTGTAAGCCGTCCAAGGCGATTCGGAAAGTCAATGGCCATGGATATGCTTTCAGCATATTATGGTCGAAAGACTGATGCAGAAAATTTATTTAAAGGCCTTAAAATAAGTCATGATGAGTCGTATGACAGACATATTAACAAGTATGATGTACTCAAAATTAATATGCAGGACTTTTTGAGTGTTACACACAGTGTTGATGATATGCTTAAAATGTTGTGCGAATACATTACGGATGATTTTTCAATAGAGTGTAAGGATATTATTTTTCGGGACAAGTCAAATATTGTGAGAGTAATGCAGGATGTTTTTATGTCTACAGGCAGGCCGTTTGTGATTCTTATTGATGAATGGGATTGTCTGTTTAGAGAATTTACGCAGGATAAAGAAGCGCAGAAGAAATACCTTGATTTTTTGAGAGGCTGGCTTAAGGATAAAGACTATATAGCGCTTGCATACATGACAGGTATACTGCCGATTAAAAAATATGGTTCACATTCTGCTCTTAATATGTTCACGGAATATTCCATGACAGATATGGGAGCTTTGGCAGAGTACTTTGGCTTTACAGATGATGAGGTCAGAGAATTGTGTGACAGATATGATATGGACTTTGAAGAGGCAAGGGCATGGTACAATGGATATAAGCTCGTGTCCCATAGCAAATATGGAGTAAAGAAATATGCGATGTACAGTCCGAAGTCTGTAGTAGAAGCCATGCTAAAGCATAAATTTGGTACTTATTGGAATCAGACTGAAACTTACGAGGCTCTCAAGGTTTATATTCAAATGAATATGGATGGTCTAAAAGATGCCGTGATTAAAATGCTTGCCGGTGAAAGTGAGAAAATAAATACAGGCACATTTGAAAATGACATGACATCATTTGCCACAAAGGATGATGTGCTTACACTTTTAGTACATCTTGGCTACCTGACATATGATAGTGAGACGGAAGAGGTTTCAATTCCAAATCGAGAGGTGTCAAAGGAATATCTTAATGCAATTAGTACAATGGATTGGGATGAAGTATCAAAATCAATAAAAGCATCACAAAAATTGCTTGAGAGTTTGTGGAATATGAATGGTGCTGCGGTTGCTGACGGAATTGATAAGGCACATAATGAGATATCTATTTTACGGTATAATGATGAGAATTCTTTAAGCTGTACAATTAATTTGGCATTTTATTCGGCCAGGGAGTATTACTCAATAGTTCGTGAATTACCAACAGGAAAAGGCTTTGCTGATGTATGCTTTATTCCAAGAGTGAGTCATTTGGATAAGCCGGCAGTTGTTATTGAATTGAAATATGATAAGAATGTTGATGGCGCCATTTCACAGATAAAGTCGAGACAGTATGTGGAAGCCTTGAAGGATTATAAGGGTAATTTGCTTCTTGTTGGAATAAATTACGATAAAAAGACAAAAGAACATCAATGTGTGATTGAAAAATGGAAGCTGTAAAGGTGAAATTAGCAGGGAGTATAGCAACAATTAATGCTATACTCCCTGCTACTATATTTTGGGTTGCAAGAATTTAGTTTATGCTATAAAATATTTATAACTGTATGCAGATATTTAATAATCATAATATCTGTCTGTATAATAAAATACGCATAAAGAGGACGAAAGAATGATCAACAAATTAGTAGACAAAATCAAGAAAACAAACGCACCTATCGTAGTAGGTCTTGACCCGATGCTTTCATATGTGCCTGAGCACATCACAAAGAAGGCATTTGATGAGCTTGGAGAGACACCGGCCGGTGCAGCGGAGGCTATCTGGCAGTACAACAAGGCTATTGTGGATGCCACATATGACCTGATTCCGGCTGTAAAGCCACAGATTGCCATGTATGAGCAGTTTGGAGTGGAGGGCCTTAAGGCATTCCAGAAGACAGTGGATTACTGTCACGAGAAGGATCTCGTGGTTATCGGAGATGTAAAGCGTGGAGATATCGGCTCAACATCGGCTGCATACGCCACAGGACATCTCGGAAAGGTACAGATCGGCACTAAGAGCTATTCTACCTTTGATGAGGATTTTGCCACTGTCAATCCATACCTTGGAACAGACGGTATCAAGCCATTCGTAGATGTATGCAAGGAGGAGAAGAAGGGTATCTTCATTCTTGTAAAGACATCTAATCCATCAAGTGGAGAGTTCCAGGACCGTATGATTGACGGACGCCCATTATATGAGTGGGTAGGCGAGAAGGTTGCAGAGTGGGGAGCTGACTGCATGGGTGATTCATACAGCTATGTAGGTGCGGTTGTCGGCGCAACATATCCTGAGCAGGGTAAGATTCTTCGTAAGGTAATGCCAAAGAGCTTCATCCTCGTACCGGGCTACGGCGCACAGGGAGGCAAGGGCGCAGACCTTGTTCATTTCTTCAATGAGGACGGACTTGGTGCAATTGTCAATTCATCACGTGGAATTATCTGCGCATACAAGCAGGATAAGTACAAGGATATGGGCATCACAGCTGAGAATTTTGCAGATGCATCACGCAAGGCGGTTGAGGATATGATTGAGGATATTTCAGGAGCACTTGCAAATCGTTAATAAGTTATTCAGAAAGCTTAAATATATTAACAAACGAAACCAGGGAGATAAAATGGCAGAGAAATATGAGGAGATTGCAGTTGTAGTTGACCAGAGCTCACTCGGCAATGGCATCTACGACCTCACACTTAAGACAGACAAAATTGCAAAGGCAGCAAAGGCGGGACAGTTTGTATCGGTTTACTCAAACGACAAGAGTAAGCTGCTTCCGCGTCCGATAAGCCTTTGCGGCATAAACAGAGATGATGACACAATTCGTCTTGTGTACCGTGTGACAGGTGAAGGCACGGGAACAGAGGATTTTTCAAGGCTTGTCAGGGGCGATAAGGTAAGAATTTTAGGACCGCTTGGAAACGGCTTTACAGTACAGCCGGGTAAGAAGGCCTTCCTTATCGGCGGAGGAATCGGAGTGCCGCCTATGCTGCAGCTTGCTAGGGATATAAATGCAGGCATTGTGCAGACACCGGGTGAAGAAAAAAATCCGGGACAGGCAGCATGTAAAGGTGCCGTATGTGATATGAACATCGTCATGGGCTATCGCGATGAGAATACCTTCCTGCTCGATGAGTTTAAGGAGCAGGCAGCTTCCTTTGTAGCCACAGAGGACGGCAGTGTCGGCACAAAGGGCAATGTCATCGATGCGATAAAGGAGAATGCTCTTGAGGCAGACGTGATTTATGCATGTGGACCTATGCCTATGCTTCGTGCACTCAAGGCTTACGCTGCAGAGCATGATATGGACTGCTTTGTATCAATGGAGGAGCGCATGGCATGTGGAATCGGTGCATGCCTTGCGTGCGTATGCAAAACAAAGGACAAGGATGCCCACAGTAATGTAAACAACAAGCGTATATGCAAAGAGGGACCTGTTTTTGATGCGAAGGAGGTGGAGCTGTAATGAGTAATATGTCAGTAAATGTGGCCGGTGTTGAGTGGAAAAATCCTGTTACAGTTGCATCCGGCACATTCGGCTCCGGTGCAGAGTACAGCGAGTTTGTTGATTTAAACAGACTTGGTGCAGTCACTACAAAGGGCGTTGCAAATAAGCCGTGGGAGGGTAATCCTACACCTAGAGTAGCAGAGGTGTACGGCGGCATGCTCAATGCAGTCGGACTTCAAAATCCAGGCATCGAGCTTTTCTGCAAGAGAGATATTCCTTTTTTAAAGCAGTTTGATACAAGGATTGTGGTAAATGTCTGCGGTCATTCGCTTGACGAGTATCTTGATGTGGTAAAGCGTCTTGCGGATGAGCCTATTGATATGATGGAAATAAATATCTCATGCCCTAATGTTAAGGAGGGCGGAATTGCCTTCGGAACAGATCCAAAGGGTGTTGAGACAATCACAAGCGAGATTAAAAAATATGCAAAGCAGCCTGTTATCATGAAGCTTTCTCCAAATGTCACAAGTATTGCAGAGATAGCAAGGGCGGCAGAGGCCGGTGGAGCTGATGCGGTTTCGCTCATCAATACAATTACAGGCATGAAGATTGATATAAACAGAAGAAGCTTTGTGTTAGCAAACAAGACAGGCGGCATGAGCGGTCCGGCGGTTCATCCGGTTGCAGTGCGCATGGTTTACGAGACAGCACATGCAGTCAATATTCCGATTATCGGAATGGGCGGTATCACAAATGCTGCCGATGCTATAGAGATGATACTTGCCGGAGCTACGGCTGTTTCAGTCGGCACAGCAAACTTTGTAAATCCAAAGACCACAGAGCAGATAGTGGATGGCATCGCAGAGTATATGGACAGGTATGGAGTAAAGGATATTTCAGAGCTTGTCGGCGCGGTTGACAGATAGAGCATAAGGGATAGACGGAGGATAAAATAATGATTCTGGCAGCAGAATACGTGCCTTCTATGTATGCCACAGTCTGGGCACTTGTTCCACCTGTTGTGGCTATAGTTCTGGCACTTATCACAAAAGAGGTCTACAGCTCATTATTCGTTGGAATAGTGATTGGCGGACTGTTTTATGGAAATGCATTTCAGCCGGGTTTTTCGGCTGAGAGATCAGTGCTTCACATATTCGAGGACGGACTTGTTGGAGTGCTATCGGATTCGTACAATGTGGGAATACTGATATTCTTAGTCGTGCTCGGTGTTATGGTGAGCATGATGAACAAGGCAGGCGGCTCGGCGGCCTTTGGAGAGTGGGCGAGTGAGCACATAAAGACAAGGATTGGTGCCCAGCTTTCAGCTATAATACTTGGAGTACTCATATTTATAGATGATTACTTCAACTGTCTGACAGTAGGAAGTGTGATGCGCCCTGTCACCGACAAGCATCAGGTTTCAAGAGCAAAGCTTGCATATCTGATAGATGCCACAGCAGCGCCTGTATGCATCATTGCACCTATATCATCGTGGGCAGCCGCGGTTACCGGATTTGTAAAGGGAGAGGATGGCTTTTCTATTTTCATAAAGGCCATTCCATACAATTATTATGCACTCTTTACTATTATCGCTATGGTGGCACTTGTTGTTTTACAGGTAGATTTCGGTCCGATGGCAAAGCATGAAGCCAATGCCCAAAAGGGTGATCTGTTTACCACAGGAGACAGGCCGTATGCGGAGGCAAAGCAGGATATTATAAAGGGCAAGGGGAAGGTTATAGACCTTGTATTTCCTATTCTTGTGCTCATAATAAGCTGTATCATCGGAATGATATACACAGGAGACTTTTTTGACGGAACAGGCTTTGTTGATGCGTTTGCAGGCAGCGATGCTTCAATCGGTCTTATGCTTGGAAGCTTTTTTGCGTTGATAATCACCATATGCTTTTACTCAATCAGAAGGGTACTAAGCTTTACGGATTGCTGTAATTCAATCCCTGAGGGCTTTAAGGCAATGGTACCTGCAATACTTATACTGACCTTTGCATGGACACTAAAGACCATGACAGAGAGCCTTGGCGCCAAGGAATTTGTCGCAGGCTTAGTTGGAGGAGTATCGGGACCACTGCTTGGACTGTTCCCGGCAATCATATTCCTGGTGGGAGCTTTCCTTGCCTTTGCAACAGGAACCTCATGGGGCACCTTCGGTATACTCATACCGATAGTAGTAAATATCTTCTCGGGCACAAACCATACGATGATGATCATCTCAATCTCAGCGTGCATGGCAGGTGCAGTATGTGGAGACCACTGCTCACCGATATCCGATACCACCATCATGGCATCGGCAGGAGCTCAGTGCAACCACATGAATCATGTATCCACACAGCTTCCGTACGCAGTGCTTGTGGCAGGCATATCATGCCTGACCTACATCATAGCAGGCTTTGTCAGAAATCCGGTAGTACCGTTTATAATAGGAGTGCTTATCCTGATTGGAACCTTTGTCGGAATCAAGTATATCACGAGAATCGATAAGGTAAATGAACAGGAGGAGTAGCCAAAATGAGTTCTATTTTTCACAGACCTTGTGTCTGCGGATGATAGAACTCTTTTTATTTTAATAAATTCATACACCGGACGGACGACTGCGCAGCATGGGAAGACACACCGATGGTGCACGGTCGATTTTTGACGAGCCATGTATGAGTTATATGCGCAACAGACAAAAGGTGGCACGGAAAATACTCGTTCAAGCAACACAGCATAGAGAATGTTATAAAGGTAAAAAGCACGTTTGCTATCAATAAAATTTATAGCCCGCTAACAAATATTAATAACCCTAATTACATTTACAAAAATATCAATTAGTGGTAACATATCAATAACTTAGAAATCATATTTGAATGGTAGGAAATCCCGGTCATACAAACTAAGCACAAACTCATAACATACTCAAAACAAACATTAACAAAAAAGAGGTAATATCAATGGCAAAAATTGCAAAGCAGCTCACTGAGCTGATAGGTCACACTCCGCTTCTGGAGCTGACCAATTATGAAAAAGCCCTTGGGCTTGAAGCAAAAATCATAGCAAAGCTGGAGTATTTCAATCCACTTGGAAGTGTAAAGGACAGGGTGGCGGCAGCTATGATAGAACAGGGCATAAAGGATGGAAAGATAAATCAGGACACAATAATCATAGAGCCGACAAGTGGCAATACCGGAATCGGACTTGCATTTGTGGCAGCCTCAAAGGGGCTTCACCTGATACTTATAATGCCTGATACCATGAGCGTTGAGAGAAGAAAAATAGTCACAGCGCTTGGCGCAGAGATAAAGCTCACACCGGGGCGTGAGGGCATGAAGGGTGCAATTGATGAGGCGCAGAGACTTAAAGAGCATTATGGCAATGCCTTTATTCCACAGCAGTTTGAGAATCAGGCCAATCCGGATATCCACAGAGCTACAACCGCTCAGGAAATCTGGGGGGATACAGATGGAAAGGTAGATATCTTTGTATCATCTGTCGGAACAGGCGGCACCTGTACAGGCACCGGGCTTGGATTAAGAGACCATAATCCTGATGTAAGGATAGTAGCTGTTGAGCCAAAGAGCTCACCGGTACTCTCAGGCGGAAGACCGGGGCCTCACAAGATACAGGGAATCGGTGCAGGTTTTATTCCAAAGGTCATGCGCATGGATATAGTGGATGAGGTTATTCCGGTGGAGAATGAGGCCGCTTTTGACAAGGCAAGAGAGGTTGCAAAGAGCGACGGACTTCTCGTTGGCATATCCTCAGGAGCAGCAATATATGCTGCAACAGAGCTTGCGAAAAGACCTGAGAACAAGGGAAAGAATATCGTGGTGCTGCTTCCGGATACAGGAGAAAGATACCTGTCCACACCGCTTTTTACAGTAAACTAATGGCATATAAACTGACGGCATAAGCTTACTTTGCCGGAAACTGTAACATGAAAAATGAGAAACATACATGAGAAACATACATAAATATACGACAGCCCTGCTGTCGACAGTGATGATTCTGTCGCTTCTTCTGACAGGCTGCTCAGGCAGGAAGGATGACGGCACAGTCACCATAACCAATGTGTCGTATGATCCGACACGAGAGTTTTTACGAGAAATACAACAAAATATTCGAGTCTTACTATGAGCGCGAGCACGGCAAAAAGATAAATGTGATTCAATCACATGGCGGCTCGGGAGCACAGGCACGCTCGGTTGTGGAGGGCTGTAATGCAGATGTTGTCACACTGGCACTTGAGCATGACATAGACCTGATACAAAATACCGGCTTAATTGATAAGGGCTGGATTGATGAGTTTTCTGACAGCTCGGCACCATACACATCAACAATCGTTTTACTTGTAAGAAAGGGCAATCCAAAGCATATAAGTGACTGGGATGACCTGGTGAAAAAGAATGTGGATGTGATTACGCCTGATCCAAAGAGTAGTGGCGGAGCCTGCTGGAATTTTCTTGCAGCGCTAAGCTATGCGAAGACAAATTATGACAGCGTGAAGGAACAGAAATCGTTTATGAAGAAGCTGTATGAAAATGTCACAATTATGGATTCGGGTGCGAGAGGCTCAACAACCACATTTGTGGAAAACGGTCAGGGAGATGTGCTCATAGCGTGGGAAAACGAGGCACTTACGACCATGGATTCATATCCGGGTAAGTATGAGATAGTGAATCCGTCCGTCAGCATCTTAGCACAGCCCTCTGTTGCTATTGTGGATGACAATGCAAGGAGCAACGGAACACAAGAGGTAAGCAAAGAATACCTACAGTATCTCTACAGTGATGAGGCACAGCAGCTGATTGGCGAAAGCGGCTACAGACCAACCAATCAGGATATATTAAACCGGTTTTCCGACAAGTTTGATTTAAATATCAGACTTTGGAGCATAGAGGATTACGGCGGATGGAATGAAGCCTACAAGACATATTTCGATGATGGAGCAATGTTCGATGAAATATACGGCAACTGATAAAACAGCAAAAGAGAAAACTAAATCAAAGAACATAAAGACCAGAGTCATACCGGGCTACCATCTTTCGCTTGGAATAGTGGTTACGATGCTTTCAGTCATCGTTCTCATTCCGTTAGCATCAGTGCTTGTGTATTCGCTAAAGATATCGCCGGGCGATTTTGTGGCACTTATCATGAAGGAGAATGTGAGGAATGCCTTTATCACAAGCATCACCTCATCATTTATCGCAGCAATCGTAAATGTGGTATTTGGACTCATCGTGGCATGGACGCTTGTGAAGTACGATTTTCCCGGGAAATGGCTGCTTGACGGACTTATAGAGCTTCCGTTTGCACTGCCGACAGCGGTTGCGGGCATCACGCTCTCAAAGCTGTACTCAGGCACAGGCTTTTTGGGTAAAGGCCTTGGCAAGCTTGGAATAGATGTAGCTTACACACAGGCAGGAATAGTTGTGGCACTTGTTTTTGTAGGCATTCCCTTCGTAATAAGAGCTGTACAGCCGGTGCTTGAAAAGATGGATAATACATATGAGGAGGCCGCTTATATGCTTGGCGCCACACCCTCTAAGACATTTTTTAAGGTAATACTTCCAGAGCTTCGCCCGGCACTCTTAACAGGCTTTGGTCTTGCCTTTGCCAGAGGCATAGGAGAGTACGGAAGCGTCATCTACATATCAGGCAACAGTGCAAGGCACAGGACGCAGGTGGTATCATACGTCATCATGCAGAAGCTTAGCTATATAGATTATGCTAGCGCGACTGCCATAGCACTTGTGATGCTTGTCATATCATTTTTACTGCTGCTTTTTGTAAACATAGTGCAGGTTAAACAGTCACAGCGCACTAATTTGTTGTAGAAGGCCGCATATAAATTAAATGCGATGCACACAAACAGGAAAGGAGCACAATGCGATGACCGAACAGGTAAAGCTTGAAAGAAGAAAAAAGATCACAAAGATAATACTCGTCACTGTCACGGTGCTCTTCATATTTGTCATGCTTATAGTTCCACTTTTTTCTGTGATGGCAAGTGCCTTAAAGGAGGGGCTTGGATTCTATCTGAAAGCTATCTCAACAAGCTACGTGCTTTCAGCACTCAAGGTGACTTTGATAGCAACAGTTTTTGCGGTAGTTATCAACACCTTCTTTGGAATATGGACAGCGTGGCTGTTGACCAGGTTTTCGTTTAAAGGAAAGCAGGTGCTTGCAACACTTATTGATATACCGTTTTCTATTTCTCCGGTCATCGTAGGACTTGCGTATCTTATGACCTTCGGACGGCTTGGGTGGTTTTATCCGGTTATCAGATGGTTCAATGAGATATTCGGCACGAATGTGAGAATCACCTTTGCAATACCGGGAGTTGTGCTTGCTACGATATTTGTCACGTTTCCGTATGTGTCAAGGGAAATTATACCGGTGCTCAATGCAGAGGGAAAGGATGAGGAAGAAGCCGCAGCGCTGATGGGAGCATCCGGCTTTACGATATTTCGGAAAATAACACTTCCGCAGATGAAGTGGAGCCTGATTTATGGAATCATACTTTGTACGGCGAGAGCCCTCGGCGAGTTCGGCGCGGTAAATGCGCTCTCGAAGACAAGAGGCGAGACATTTACACTGCCGCTTGAGATTGATGCCTTGTATATGTCGGGCACAGACAGCTCGATAACATCGGCATTTGCTGTATCGTCGATACTGTTAATTATTGCATTAATCATTCTTTTTGCAAGAAATATAGTTGAGCATAAATTTAAGAAATTACACTGAGATTTATGGGAAATATGATTTACACTAATGAAATTTGTTACTGCTTACACACCGGTGTGGCAGACAGCTATAGAGTTGCTGTACTAAGAAAGCAGGAAGGAGATAACGTATATGTACGTTGAGATGAAAAATATATACAAAAAATACGGAGACTTCCTGGCATCCGATAATGTGAGCTTTGGAGTGGAAAAGGGAAAGCTTGTGGCGCTGCTTGGTCCGTCCGGCAGTGGCAAGACAACACTTCTTCGTATGATAGCAGGGCTTGAGACACCAAATTCAGGTGACATATATATAGATGGAAAGCGAGTGAATGATATTCCGGCCTCGAAGAGAGGCATAGGCTTTGTGTTTCAGAACTATGCGCTGTTTCGATACATGACAATATACGACAATGTGGCATTTGGGCTGGAGCTTCAGAAGATGCCGAAAAAGCTTATAAAGGAGCGTGTTACAAAGCTTCTTGAGATGACAGGTTTATCGGGGCTTGAAAAGAGATATCCGAATCAGCTTTCCGGAGGACAGCGTCAGAGAGTGGCATTTGCAAGGGCGCTGGCGCCGAATCCACAGGTGCTATTACTGGATGAGCCATTTGCCGCGATAGATGCAAAGGTGCGAGGAGAGCTTCGTACATGGCTGAAGGAGCTGGTCGAAAAGCTTGGAATCACAGGCATTTTCGTCACACATGACCAGGATGAGGCTGTTGAGGTGGCAGATGAAATCATTATCACAAACCACGGCACGATAGAGCAGATGGGTACACCTCTTGAGATATACAAGTCGCCTTATACACCTTTTGTGGCGCAGTTTATAGGACACACCACAGTCGTTGAAAACTATGACAGGCTAAAGGGCTTTGACAGGATAGAAAATGCCGACAAGGCGGTAATCAGACCTGAGTTTATCAAGATATCAAAGAGTGGCAACTTAGACCGCTATCAGTCAGCGGCAGAGGAGGGCATCGTTACAGATGTGGTATTCAGAGGAAACAGGATGGATATCACAGTCAGCATAAACGGCATCGAGGTGGTCGGCGAGCGCTCACTTGAAAAGGACCTGATAGCAGTCGGCGAGAAAGTACATGTGCTGATTTACAGGCTGTATATATTTGATGAAGAGAAAACATACCTGATGGAAAACAGCGAGATGCAGGAACAGGATGTATTCTACATTTAGATACAGGAATAGTCTAAAGCTTGTGATTGAAAGAGGAAGCAGAGGGAGATAAATGAAGATAGAAAACAAAAAAATCCTACACACGGACATCCTCATAATAGGAGGTGGCACGGCGGGCTGTTATGCAGCGCTCACCATCCGTGAGAAATCGGATTATTCGATTATAATTGCAGAGAAAGCGAACATAAAGCGAAGCGGATGCCTTGCAGCAGGTGTCAATGCGATAAATGCATACATAGTAAAGGGCAGAAAGCCTGAGGACTATGTAGACTACGCAAAAAAGGATGCTGACGGCATAGTAAGGGAAGACTTACTCATGGACTATGTCCGAGGGCTTAAACCGTGTGACGGACAAGATGGAAAAGCTTGGACTTGTCATATTAAAGGATGAAAACGGTGAGTATGTAGCAAGAGGAAACCGTAATATCAAGATAAACGGCGAGAACATGAAGCCGATTTTGGCAGAAGCTGTATCAAAGCTTACGGACTGTACAGTGATAAACAGAATCAATATCACGGACTATATAGTTGAGAACAACACCATAAAGGGTGCATACGGATTTTCAATCGAGGATGCTACAGCCTATGAAATCAGAGCTAAAAAGGTGCTCTGTGCTACAGGCGGAGCGGCCGGTTTATACAGACCAAACAATCCGGGATTTTCAAGGCACAAGATGTGGTATCCACCTTTCAACACAGGCGCCGGATATGCGATGGGCATAAGAAGTGGAGCAGAGATGACCACCTTTGAGATGAGATTTATCGCACTCAGATGCAAGGACACAATCGCACCGACAGGAACAATTGCACAGGGAGTCGGGGCAAAGCAGGTCAATTCTCTTGGAGAGGTTTACGAGACAAAATACGGCCTCACCACATCAGAGCGTGTATACGGAACGGTCATGGAAAATCTCGAGGGAAGAGGTCCTTGCTACTTAAGGACAGAGGGCATCTCTCCACAGCAGGATGAGTCATTAAGAAAGGCATATCTCAACATGGCACCAAGCCAGACACTCAAGTGGGTGGAGGCAGGTAAGAATCCAAGTGAGCAGAATGTGGAGATAGAGGGCACCGAGCCGTATATCGTAGGTGGCCACACAGCGAGCGGCTACTGGGTAAATACCGAGCGTGAGACTACAATCCACGGACTTTATGCCGCAGGAGATGTGGCAGGAGGATGTCCACAGAAATACGTTACAGGAGCTATGGTAGAGGGTGAAATCGCTGCGATAGATATGGTTTCAAAGCTTGATGCAGATACCTCCGACGGAAGTCCTGACACATCGGCATTTGATGAGAAAAAGGCGCTTGACGCAAAAGCTTCAGAGTACGACCATTTCCTCACTGAAAGGTCCAAGATGTTTACAACAGAGGCTATCGAGGAAGCCATGCAGAAGGTCATGGACAACTACGCAGGCGGTATTTCCACACATTATCAGTTCAACGGCAAGCAGCTTGCGCTGGCAAAGGAAAAGATAAATCATCTGATAGAGCTGACCGGTGATTTATATGCATCGGATATGCATGAGCTTATGTTCATATATGAGCTTAAGGAGAGGCTTACGGTATGTCTTTCGGTCATAGCACATCTTGGTGCAAGAAAGGAGACCAGATGGCACAGCTTTGCCGAGAATCTGGATTATCCCGACAAGAGTGATGACTGGATGAAATACGTCAATTCCAAATACGAAAACGGGCAGCTTCATATGATTTACAGAGAGCTTGTCGGAAGGGAGGCGCGTTATGAGCATAATGATTGATAAAGCAAAGTGTAAGGGCTGTGGCAAGTGTACAAGTGTATGCCCCGGAAGCCTGATATATCAGGACTCAGAGCAAAAAGCTTTTATCAAATATCCTAAGGACTGCTGGGGCTGTGCCTCATGCATCAAGGAATGTCATTTTGGCGCTATTGCTCTTTATCTTGGAGCAGACATAGGAGGCATGGGAAGTCTCATGACAGTAAAAAGCACACCGGATACGCTGACATGGGATATCAAAAAGCGCGACGGAAGCAAGGAAGAGATTCTTATCAACAAGAAGGAATCCAATAAATATTAAAGAAAAGGATGGTAACAGACATGGGTGAATTATCACATCTTGACGAACTCGAAGCAGAGGCAATATACATAATACGTGAAGTAGCCGCAGAGTGCGAGAAGCCGGTTATGTTGTACTCAATTGGAAAGGACAGCTCGGTAATGCTTCATCTTGCAATGAAGGCATTTTATCCGGAGAAGCCGCCATTTCCGTTTTTACATGTAAATACAACCTGGAAATTTCATGAGATGATAGAATTCAGAGATCGCATTGCTAAGGAAAAGGGCATCGAGATGCTTGAATATATAAATCAGGATGGCGTAAAGCAGGGCATCAATCCATTTGACCACGGCTCAGCATACACAGATATCATGAAGACACAGGCGCTTAAGCAGGCGCTCGACAAATACGGCTTTACGGCAGCGTTTGGCGGTGGCCGAAGAGACGAGGAGAAATCAAGAGCCAAGGAGCGAATCTTCTCCTTCAGAAATGAAAACCACGCATGGGATCCAAAGAACCAGCGCCCGGAGATGTGGAAGCTCTACAACTCAAGAATCAAAAAGGGCCAGGAGGTGCGAGTTTTCCCACTGTCAAACTGGACAGAGAAGGATATCTGGCAGTATATAAAGAGAGAGAATATCGAGATTCCTTCACTTTACTTTGCAAAGGAAAGACCTGTTGTATACAGAGATGGCAACATCATCATGGTAGATGACGACAGAATGAAGCTTCGTCCGGGTGAGAAAATCCAGATGAAGAGTGTACGTTTCAGAACACTCGGCTGCTATCCACTGACAGGTGGTGTGGAGTCGACAGCGGATACACTTGATGAGATTATTGATGAGACACTCAGTGCTGTTTCCTCAGAGAGAACCACCCGTGTCATAGACAACGAGGCGGCAGGCAGCATGGAAAGAAGAAAGAGGGAGGGATATTTCTAAAATGAGCGGATTACTTAAATTTATTACATGCGGAAGCGTGGACGACGGAAAATCAACTCTGATCGGACATATATTATACGATTCAAAGCTGCTCTATGCAGATCAGGAAAAGGCATTGGAGCTTGACAGTAAGGTCGGAAGCCGTGGCGGCGCCATCGACTACTCACTCCTCCTCGACGGACTGATGGCAGAGAGAGAGCAGGGAATCACAATCGATGTGGCTTATCGTTACTTCACAACAGATAAGAGAAGCTTTATCGTGGCAGATACACCGGGCCATGAGGAGTACACAAGAAACATGGCTGTAGGTGCATCCTTTGCAGACCTTGCGGTAATTTTAATAGATGCAAAGCAGGGCGTATTGGTTCAGACAAGAAGACACGCAAGAATCTGCGCGCTCATGGGAATCAACTACTTTGTATTTGCTGTAAACAAGATGGATCTTGTAGGCTACGACGAGAAGCGTTTCGATGAAATCACAAAGCAGATTATTGAGCTTACAAGGGAGCTTGAACTCAAAAATGTAGTAATCATTCCTGTTTCTGCAACAGAGGGTGACAATGTCACAACAAAGTCTGAGAATATCCCATGGTACAAGGGACCTGCTCTTTTATCATACCTTGAGGATGTTGACATAAAGGATGAGAACGAGGAAGAGGGCTTTTACATGCCTGTACAGAGAGTCTGCCGTCCTGACCACACCTTCCGTGGATTCCAGGGCCAGATAGAGGCCGGAGAGGTAAAGGTGGGCGATGAAATCACCACACTGCCAAGCAATGAGACAGCCCATGTAAAGAGCATCCATGTGGGTGATAAGCTAAGCGATAGCGCATTTACAGGCCAGCCGGTTACAATCCAGCTCGACAGAGAGGTGGACGTATCAAGAGGCTGTGTGCTCACAATCGGTTCAGGAGCAAAGGTTGCGTCATCCATCACAGCTACAATACTCTGGATGGATGACGATGAACTCTTCAAGGGAAAGAACTTCTTCTTCAAGCTAGGTACCAAGTCGATACCGGGCATCGTAACAGAGATTGAGCATACCATCGATGTAAACACAGGTGAGGAAAAGCCTGCCGACAAGCTCAAAAAGAATGAGATAGCAGTTGTAAAGATTGCATTCTCGGACAAGATAGTCTGCGATAAGTTCAAAAATCACAAGACACTCGGTGAGTTCATCTTAATCGACCGTGTGACGGATATGACATCTGCCTGTGGTGTGGTTGAAGAGGTACACACAGAGGAAAGCGGCCTCTATGAGGGCAGAGTAGACAGAAACGTAAGAGCTGCAATCAAGGGGCAGAAGGCAATCACCGCCGTATTCGTAGACGGAGTGGATGGTGTAAACCGCGGCTTTGTGGAGGATGTCGAGAAAGCCTTAAATATAGACGGACGCCATACTTATCTCTACGCACCAAAGGAGGGTGAGGACTTCGTAAATGTAGTCAAGCATCTAAGCCATGCCGGAATACTCGTACTTCTGCTCATCAGCCAAAAGCAGGAGAAGGAGCTTGAAGCCGACAAAGTTGAGTTCACAAAGGACTGGAACAAAAACGGCAGAGATGTGGACCAGGCTGCGGAGTTTATCAAAAAGCAGTCAGTATATGACGGCGTGATCGTAAACACAAGTGAGTATATCTGATAAAAATATATAAGCAGATGAACAGCATCCCATATTCATTTAATAATATGAAGGGATGCTGTTTTTGTAACCAATTTCCACGTTGAAAAGCACGCCCCAATGTGGTAAAATTGACAAAGATAATTTAAAGAAAAACACACAGGAGGATTAACATACAATGGAAAGTTACAAGAGCGAATTTATAGACTTTATGGTGGAGAGTGACGTGCTGAAATTTGGTGATTTCACATTAAAGAGCGGCCGTAAATCACCATTTTTCATGAATGCGGGAGCATATGTGACAGGCTCACAGCTTAAGAGACTCGGAGAGTACTACGCAAAGGCTATCCATGCAAACTATGGAGATGACTTTGATGTATTATTCGGACCTGCATACAAGGGAATTCCGCTTGCAGTGGTAACAGCTATCGCATACCATGAGCTCTATGGCAAAGAGGTGCGCTACTGCTCAGACAGAAAAGAGGCAAAGGATCACGGTGCAGACAAGGGAGGCTTCCTTGGAAGCAAGCTTAAGGATGGAGACAGAGTAGTCATGATAGAGGATGTCACCACATCCGGCAAATCAATGGAGGAGACAGTTCCAAAGGTAAGAGAGGCTGCAGATGTTACAATCGTAGGCCTTATAGTGAGCCTTAACAGAATGGAAGTCGGACAGGGCGGCAAGGTAAGCGCGCTCGATGAGATTCATGAGAAGTACGGCTTTGAGGGCAGGGCTATCGTTACAATGGAAGAGGTCACAGAGTATCTCTACAACAGAGAGCATGATGGCAGAGTAGTCATTGATGACACGATCAAAGCAGCTATAGATGAGTACTATAAGCAGTACGGCTGCAAATAGGAGAATATAAATTGCTTGGCAGAAGAAAACGTAACAGGTATAAGTTTACGGAAAAGAAGCAATCTAAGAGGGGGATAGCTGCACTTGTTGTGGCTATCCTCATAGAGATTGTATATATAGTTTTTTTGAATGTGGCATTCAGAGGAGATGGCAATCTGTCTATGTACTATGGCAGTGCCGGTATACTGATGCTTGGCATATCTCTGGCAGATTTCGGGTTTGCCATAAGAAGCCTCTTTGATGAGGAATCATTCATGACATTTCCACGACTGGCAGTGTTTTTTTCACTCATAGCGGTAATCAGCTGGGGAGGAACGTATGTTGTCGGCTTTATAATTTAGCACATATTATATCAATAGTGCGATAAAACTGTCATGAATATTTGAATTAAAAATAGAAAGATTATAGGGATATATGAGTTATAAAGAGATTTATGAACTCTCCAATGAGCTTTACGCAGAGCGATTAGAGCTTGTGGAGGAGCGGATAGAACAGATTATCAGAGAGCCTGCGATAGAGCCGGCTTTTGCAGATTATTTCACAAGTGTGGCAAAGTGCATCAACACTATTAAAAACCATAGCGCAGATAGGGAATTTAACGATTTATTCTATTCACAGTTTGATAAAGAAAATTACGAGAAAAGCTATGCCAACCCGGCATACGCCGTAAAGGTGCTCGGAGATGAGTATGGTCAGCTTTTATCGGCTGTATATGCAAAAATTGCCGGAAGCATTACACATATCTATCAGGGGGATATAAAATATCTCTGCATTTATGCAGAGCTTATTGTAGAGCTTTACAATTATTTTGAGAATGCCAATGAGCTGAGTCCTGATGAGATAAGGGGATGTATATATTCGTTCATGCATGATTATGAGGAGATATTTGCAGAGGATGACAACAGGGCACTCCTTGACCCGGCTTATGATTACTATACAGAGCTTGTAAATGAGGCAGATTTGTCAAATGATGATTATCTGTATTCTTACGGACTGTATGTCGGAGAGAATGAGCGCGCCGGCAGAGCGCATCTGGCTTCATTTTCAGATGAGGAGATACAGGCAATGGCAGATACCTATACAGAAGGATACCGCATTGGCTTTATTACCTGCAACAAGGATATCTCAAAGAAGTCGGTGGTTCAGGTGCTTTATCCGCTTGGCTTTGAACGTATGATAAGAGCAGCATTAAAGAATTTTGAGAAAATGGGTATGAAGCCTGCCATGAGACCATTTTCCACATCGGTCAATAAGCAGTTTGACTATGACCACAAGGAGGATATGGCACTGTGGCTTGACAAGGCATATGTGGAGTATCGTCTTGAGTGCATGCACAATGCACTTGAGAGAATGAAGGATGTAGCATGCAAATGTGGAGGACCGGCTGTTATAGAGATATTTGGAGAGGAGCCGTTTGCTCCGGTTTCAAAGAAGGAGGCTGCGCACTTTAATGATGAGAAGCAGAAGCTTGTAGTCCATATGACAAGCGTGCGCTCACAGTATATGAACAGCTATATCCACAGCGAGAACAGAAGCTTTACGATTATTGCCTATCCGTGTGCTGCAATCGGACCTGATTATAAGGAAATTTTTACGGAGACTGTAAAGATTAATACTCTTGATTATGCACTCTACAGAGATATGCAGCAGAAAATCATAGATGTGCTCGATACAGCAGACAGGGTGCATATCGTCGGTACAAACGGCAACAGGACAGACTTGTATGTCAAGATTCATGAGCTTAAGGAGCCTTCAAAGGAGACGGCTTTTGAAAACTGTGTGGCTGATGTAAATATCCCTGTCGGAGAGGTGTTTACTTCACCGGTGTTAGAGGGCACAAACGGCAAGCTGCATGTCAGTCAGGTATATCTCAATGAGCTTAATTTCCTTAATCTGGAAATCGACTTTAAGGATGGCATGATTGATAAATATACATGCACCAATTTTGAGGATGAGGAAGAAAACAGAAAATATATATCAGACAATGTGCTTTTCCATCACGACACACTGCCTATGGGTGAGTTTGCCATAGGCACCAATACGACAGCCTATCGTATGGCAAGAGTATACGATATTGCGGCAAAGATGCCTATTCTCATAGCAGAGAAGACAGGACCGCACTTTGCGGTCGGTGATACCTGCTACACATACGATGAGGACAATATGACATACAACCCTGACGGAAAAGCCATAATTGCCAGGGACAATTCAGTTTCCATCCGCAGAAAAGAGGATATATCAAAGGCATATTTCAACTGCCACACGGATATCACAATACCATATGATGAGCTTGGAGCCATCACAGTTATTCGACACGATGGTTCAACCTGTGATATAATAAGAGATGGCAGATTTGTGCTTGAGGGCGTAGAAGAGTTGAACAAACCGCTCGATACGCTTGATGCAGAAAGCAAATAATTATTAGACATATAAGGAGGATAAAATGGCAAAGGTTGGAATAGTTATGGGCAGCGACTCAGATTTAAAGGTGATGAGTAAGGCGGCAGATATGCTTGAAGAGTTCGGCATAGAGTATGAGCTCACCATCATCTCGGCACACCGTGAGCCGGATGAGCTTATTGAGTGGACAAGAGGCGCTGAGAATAGAGATGTAAAGGTAATAATAGCAGGAGCGGGAATGGCAGCAGCACTTCCGGGAATGTGTGCAGCGCTTTTTGCACTTCCTGTTATCGGAGTACCGCTTTCAGGAAAGAATCTGGATGGAATGGATGCAGTGTTCTCAATTATGCAGATGCCACCGGGAGTTCCAGTTGCCACAGTTGCAATTGACGGTGCAAAAAATGCAGCAATCCTTGCAGCAAAGATACTCGCAGCAGGTGATGAGACAATCCTTGATAAAATCAAAAAGTATACAGCAGATATGAAGGCTCAGGTTGTAGCAAAGGATGCGAAGCTTAAACAGGTTGGATATAAGCAGTACCTTGCTGAGAAATAGATTGGATTGTCATCTATAGGAGGGTTTTTATGAGTATATTGCAAAAGGCAGACAGATGTATGGATGAGGCAGCAGCCTTATTTGGCGAGAATAAGCTTTTTTTGGCAGAGAATAAGGCACAGGAGACAGCCGGTCTTTATAAGAGCTGTGGCGCATATGAGCAGATGGCAAAGACTGTCAATTTTATGGGAGTCATATATGCATCTATTGGAGACTTAAGCATGTCAATTGACTGCTACCTAGAGGCTATGGATGTAGCTGTGGAGCAGGGCTCAACAGAGATAATCATGCTTGTAAACAATAATATAGGCTCACTCTATATGGAGCTTGGATTGTATGAAAAGGCTATCAGATATTTCAACGAAGCACTGGAGCTGTGCAAGCCACCGCTGCATGGAGAGAGGGATAGCTATTATCAGGAGCTTCTCATGCTTCATCTGAATCTGTGCATCTCATACACAGGAATTAACGAGTTTGAAAAGGCAGAAAAGCATCTTTCTGACGCGATACTCTTTAATGAGATAGCTGGCAGTGATAAAAACAGATTTCTGATAGATATGTCACAGGCACATATGCTATGGAAGATGGGAAATGAGGATGAGGTCAGAGATCATGTGGAAGAGCTGGTTGAGGGTGCGATAAACAATATCAATTCTGCCAATTATGTGCTTGAGATACTAAGCCTTTGCAATCTATTTATGAATATGGGGGAGTTCGATGCATGGAAAAAGGTTATTGTGGAGTATGAACGCTTTGCTATTGAAACAGAAAATCTGTTTTTCCAGAAGACCTGTGTCAAGATGTGGATGAAATATGAGAGCGCCATGGGTGATACAGAGGCGTACAACAAGCTGTGCGTATATTACGCAAATCTCCACTCTATGCAGGTGAAGGAGCAGATAAAGCGTCTTGGTGATACAATCGACCTTAAGCTTCAGCTTCAGGAGACTGAGTATGAGCGCCGTAAGGCAGTCAGACTCAACTACACAGATATGCTTACAGGCATGGGCAATAAGTTCAAGATGCGAAACGATTTTGAAAAGCTTGTGGGTAAAAATCAGGATTCAGATGGTGCAGGAATCACGTTTGGAGTAGTGGATATAGATTTCTTCAAGTCATTTAACAGAAACAGTGGCAGAGTCACCGGTGATGCAGTGCTAAAAGAATTGTCATCCATAATAAATGAGAGCATCAAAGATAAGGGAATGGGGTATCATTTCTATGGTGATGAATTCTACATAATCCTGCAGGAAACGGATGAGGATATCATTAAAAATATAGCCGAGCATATAAGACTTGAGCTTGCCAAAAAAACAGATACTTCATGAGAGCTCTAAGGTGGATGAGTATCTGACTGTATCACAGGCATATGTTACCGCCCCGGATGTAAAGGTGCCGGATGAGTTTTCAAAGCTGTTCAAGACGGTGGATGAAGTGCTCAATGATGTGAAGGAAAAGGGTAGAAATGCATATAAGATAGTCTGATGCTTTAAGTGTATAAGACAATTATAAAATGACACGCAGCGTAAAACGTTGCGTGTCATTTTTATTTGTACTTATACTTTTATATGGCTATATTGTCTCATTTATATTCCGGATATAACAATATCAGTGCCGGCCTTCTCATATATATCTGCTGTCTCAGGTGAGATACCGGAGTCGGTGATTACCATATTGATGTCATCAAGCGATGCATAGCTGGATATGGATGTGGTATCAAACTTGGTGTGGTCTACAAGAGCCACAGTTTTAGCGGAGGCCTTGATACACATGTGCTTTAAATCAGCCTCGTATATACTGAAATCAGTCAGTCCGTCTTCTACAGAGAAGCCTCTTGCTGACACGAACGCGATATCTGTGTGTATCTTTTTGAGTAAATCAGCGCCAAGCAGTCCTTCTATGGAAGCGGATGCACTGGTTACGATACCGCCTGTCAGGATGACTGTGACACCCGGGATATCCTTTAGCTCTAAAGCCAGATTGATGCCATTGGTGATGACGGTCAGCTCTGTAAAGCCTGAAAGCTTCATGCCGAGAGTGTAGGCTGTGGAGCTGGCATCAAGGAATATACACATATGGTCACTTACGAGCTTTATCGCCTCGTTTGCAATCTCCTCTTTAGCTTCCTTGTTTTCCAGGGCGCGGTCATGGAACAGGTAGGCCCTCGAGGTTAAATCAGTCATGTCATGGGTTTTATCCTTGTAGATAGCACCGCCGTGAGTCTTTGTCAGAAGCTTTTCCTTATCCATCTGGTTTAAATCTGTTCTTATTGTCGTGGTCGATACACCAAGCAGCTCGCTGAGCTCATTGGTGGTGGCCTTACGGTTTTCTTTTAAATAATCGAGAATCTTTTGTTGTCTTTCTAATTGCAGCATAGATTTTCCTCTTTCTTTTGATTTCTGTTGTATTTTTGCGTACATATTTTTATCACAAAGCATTGCATAAATATATAATAACTCAAATAAGTAAATAAAGCCAGTGCTTTCGATTGCTTATACTTTTTTTATTTGATGACATTTAATTATATTTATTTTTACTTTTATTTGCTTTTACTATTGCATTTTTTCTTTTAAAGTGTTATATTTATATCAACAAATAAAAGTAAACACAAATTATATAAGGCGGAGGTATTATTAAATGAAGTTTTTCGTAGATACAGCAAATGTCGAGGACATTAAGAAAGCAAACGATATGGGAGTCATCTGTGGAGTTACAACAAACCCTTCACTCATCGCAAAAGAGGGCAGAGACTTCAATGAGGTAATTAAAGAAATCACATCTATCGTTGACGGACCGATAAGCGGAGAGGTAAAAGCCACAACAGTTGATGCAGAGGGCATGATAAAAGAAGGACGTGAAATCGCAGCTATCCATCCAAACATGGTAGTTAAGATTCCTATGACAGTTGAGGGACTTAAGGCTGTCAAGGTACTTTCATCAGAGGGCATCAAGACAAACGTTACTCTTATTTTTTCAGCAAATCAGGCAATTCTTGCTGCAAATGCAGGTGCTACATATGTTTCACCTTTCCTTGGCAGACTTGATGATATCAGCCAGCCGGGCATTGAGCTGATCAGACAGATTTCAGAGATTTTTGATATCTATGGATATGATACAGAGATTATTGCAGCTTCAATCAGAAACCCAATTCATGTCACAGACTGTGCACTTGCAGGAGCTGATATCGCAACAATTCCTTACAAGGTTATCGAGCAGATGACAAAGCATCCACTTACAGATCAGGGAATCGAGAAGTTCCAGGCTGATTACAGAGCTGTATTTGGGGATTAGATATTATAAACCAAAGACAGGTATAAATATTTTATTTCATGTCATAGATTTAACAGGAGAACAAAATGAACAAATTAGAGCTTCAGATTACAGCAAATGAAGTCAGGAAGGGTATCGTCACGGCTGTGCATTCTGCAAAGGCGGGACATCCGGGCGGCTCGCTTTCTGCAGCAGATATATTTACATATCTGTATTTTGAGGAAATGAACATTGATCCAAAGAATCCTAAAAAGCCGGATAGAGACCGTTTTGTACTTTCAAAGGGACACACGGCTCCGGGACTTTACTCTACACTTGCGCAGAGAGGCTATTTTCCGGTTGAGGATTTAAAGACGCTCAGACATCTGGGATCATATCTGCAGGGACATCCTGACATGAAGCATATCCCGGGCGTGGATATGTCGAGCGGTTCGCTCGGACAGGGCATTTCTGCGGCAGTGGGCATGGCACTTTCTGCAAAGCTTACAAATGATGATTACAGAGTATATACACTTCTCGGCGATGGCGAGATTCAGGAAGGACAGGTCTGGGAGGCTGCCATGTTTGCGGGCTTCAGAAAGCTTGATAACCTTGTTGTTATAGTTGATAACAACGGACTCCAGATTGATGGACCAGTGGATCAGGTGTGCTCACCATATCCTATTGGTGAGAAATTCAAGGCATTCAATTTCCATGTGATTGATCTGAAGGATGGAAATGATATGGATCAGATTGCTGACGCATTTAAAGAAGCAAGAAATACAAAGGGTATGCCGACGGCAATTATAGCACATACCGTAAAGGGCAAGGGTGTTTCATTCATGGAAAATCAGGTCGGCTGGCATGGCAAGGCTCCTAATGATGAGGAGTATGCAGTTGCCATGGAGGATCTGAGAAAGGAAGGTGAAGCATTATGTCAGAAGTAAAGAAAATCGCCACACGTGTCAGCTACGGAAATGCACTTGTAGAGCTTGCAAAGGAGCACGATGACGTATATGTTCTTGATGCTGACCTTGCGGCTGCCACACAGACAGCCATCTTCAAAAAGGAATTTCCAGATCGTCACATAGACTGTGGTATCGCAGAGTGCAATATGATGGGTATCGCTGCAGGAATCGCAGCAACGGGAAAGGTGCCTTTTGCCAGTTCCTTTGCCATGTTTGCGGCAGGACGTGCGTTTGAGCAGGTGAGAAACTCTATTGGATATCCTCATCTCAATGTGAAAATCGGTGCGACACACGCAGGTATTTCGGTAGGAGAGGATGGAGCTACCCACCAGTGCAACGAGGATATTGCACTCATGAGAGCAATTCCAGGCATGGTTGTAATAAACCCAAGTGATGATATAGAGGCAAAAGCCGCCGTAAAGGCAGCTTATGAGTATGAGGGCCCTGTATACATGAGGTTTGGCCGTCTTGCAACACCGATAATAAATGACAATGCAGAGTATAAATTTGAAATCGGAAAGGGTGTTACACTCCGTGAGGGAACGGATGTAGCTATCATAGCTACCGGTCTGTGCGTGGCAGAGTCACTTGCAGCGGCAGAAAAGCTTGCAGCAGATGGCGTAAATGCAAAGGTCATAAATATACACACTATCAAGCCTCTTGATGAGGAACTTGTTGTAGCCGCAGCCAAGGAATGCGGCAGGGTGGTTACTGTGGAGGAGCACTCTGTAATAGGAGGACTTGGAGCTGCAGTATGTGAGACACTTTCGCGCAAGGCTCCAACACCGGTAAAGACAATAGGTATACAGGACTGCTTTGGTGAGTCAGGTCCTGCTGTAGCTTTGCTTAAGAAATATGGACTTGATGCAGAGGGCATTTATGCATCAGTGAAGGATTTTTTATAAGTATTTAAAATAGTTTGGTTTTATCATTTTTCATATTTTCCCTAATATAATAATAAACTAATAAAAGAAAGGACAGCCGGGATACGGTTGTCCTTTCTTCTACTTGTGCGCCTAGCGGCGCACGTTTCTAACGGGTTAAAGTCCCGAATCCGCCCGGTAGTGGGAAGGATATAGCCGAAAGCAAGGGTGTCCATCGTGAGATGGAATCTGAAGGAAGCTGGATGTGAGG
>ENA-OQHK01000053-OQHK01000053.1-human-gut-metagenome-genome-assembly--contig:-NODE-53-length-24660-cov-2.701260_pt1 | contig 24660 bp, 30 predicted proteins | sample MGYA00242562_ERZ504715 | MGnify/ENA primary metagenome ERZ504715 (study PRJEB26092, sample SAMD00036445) | human gut metagenome | host: Homo sapiens | study: EMG produced TPA metagenomics assembly of...
CTGTTACCGTCTGATCGGCAACGGCAAGATACCTAAAAGCAAACTGATTCAGAAACTGGACAGCGGCAACCGGGATATTTACAAGGAATATGTATCGTTCCGCTGTTATCGGGGGAAAGTCATTCCAGGCATAGAGAGAAGAAGAAAAGAGGAGTTTGAACTGTTCTATATGCCGTAGATTGAAATTATGCAAAGCCGTGAACGGACGCTTGCCATCGCCGTTCACGGCTTTAGTCTTAGCCACTCTTAATTTACCTTTACCCGGTTCATCAGCTGCCCCGATATTTCATGCAGTTCCCGGCAGCGTTCCGGCTGCTGTTCCCTTGCAAAGGCGGTGATTCCCTGTGTCAGTTTCCAGAGCGTGGCCCCGCCTGTAACTCCGTCGTCAGGATTGTTGTTCATCAGCAGTTTCTCGACTTCACGTCCCTCGTTTTTCAACAAGGCTCCTTTCTGCACCAGATTCTTCAGTTCCTTGTCGAAATCCACGTCTATCTCCGATGCTCCTTGAATTTCGATGGCCTTCTGCATGATGGTGTCTTTGCTGTACAGTCCTTTGGTCAGGTCGGAAACAGCCGATACGGTGGTCTGCGTGTCCAGTTCGTAGGTCTTTTGGGAGAGGGACAGGGATTCCGGCAGTCGGCCTCCAAGGTGTATCTGCCGCATGACGGACTCCCTGACCATCCCGTTCAGGCACGCCCCGTTGAGCAGGAACGACCGCATATCGACCGATCCGTTGCCATAGTCGGATGTGGAGAAGCGTGCTCCTGCGAAGATGATGACCGTTCCGTTCTTACGGGTGGGTATCTCTATCGGAGTGGGCAGGATTGTTTCACACCATACTTTCGTGTCGTTCATATAGGCATCGGACACGACCGCTCCCTGTCCTCCCGCCTCACGGATGAAAGCGGTCAGTATATCCACCGAGTTCAGCCGACGGTAGGAGTCCGACAATACGCCCCGGACTTCCATTCCTACCGCCCGTATCAGTACCCGTGTACGCTCGGTCCATCCCGAATGCTCGTTCAGGATGGTGGCGCACAACTGTTTCTGCCAAACATCTCCGGCGGAAAGCTCGCGCAGGTATTTGGCGGGAATGCCCATCTTCTCCGAAATCTGGCTTATGGCGTTGCCGTGCAGGTTGAAGTTCCCTTCGGGCATTGCCATCTGTACCCTTCCTTCCGCTTTGAAAGAGATAACGGGGCGTTCCTTGCTACGTTGGCTTACCCCGATGGGAGCGATGAAATCCTGCGCGATCCGTCCCTCACTGAGCAGACGGTTAATGGTGTCCATGACACCACCTTGCCTGCCTTCTATCATCCGCTGTACCTTGTTAATGACTACCTGGTTGAGGCCCTGCTGCTTCTGTACCGATGCAGCTGCCGGCATTACTGTTGTTTCCATAATACTATGTTTTTAATGTTGATGAATCAGAATTTATTCTTAGAGCTTGTCTTGGTTGTTTTAGCATGTCCCATGTATTTTTCTTCTGACAAACGGATATAATCCTCTTCGCTATATCCGGTCAGCCCGAACAGTTCATAATATCCGGGGAAAGTTTTTTTCCCCGCTTCCGGTATATGCATGCTGGTTCCCTTGTGGCAGCAGATGATATGCCGGACAAAGCGGTAACACTTGCAAAGATCAGCCACGACGGTATATTCGTTGTCCGTATGAGGTTCGTAATATCCACAGGAAAGATTGATACAGGATACTTCCAGACCGTTCCTTTTCAAAGCCGCCACATCTGTATTCAGTCCCTGTGCCGGCTTGTAGCCGTACTTCCGGACATCTATAGCTGAAATGAACTCGTTGGAGCAGAGCTTCATCCCATTGATTTGTGTTACCATATCCCCGTTCCCTTTCCGGTCACACTGAATCACGAAACGGCAATCGGAAAAGAAGGACATATCGGCATGGCTGCTGCCTATGCATCCCACCTCCTCCTGTACGAAGAAGGCACATTTCACCGTCTTGCAATCCTCCAGGCATTTCAGGCAGATCCAGATGCCGTTCTTGTCATCCGCACCGATTCCGGTCATCCGTTTACGCTTGTGATCATAGCCGACAATCATCGAGTCCGCCACAAGATGGGCTGCATAAGAGCCTGTCTTGCGCCGGTGTACCTCATCCATGTGCGCCACGACACAGGGGTAGCTTTCCCGGTTGCCTTTGACCGCATAGATGTTTCCGTACCTGTCTTGCCGGAAAGGAATCTCCATCCTTTTGAGTTCCTCTATGATGAATTTAGCCATCTTCCCCTCTCTGCCAGAGGGGGAAGAAATGCCGTAAAGAGCCATTAGTTTTTCCATGATAATGATATTTTAGGAAATGAACAATTTTTCGATTTGCAGGTATCGTCTGAATTCCGGTACGGGACGCCCTTTACGAAAGAGAAAAGACGGATATTTCTTTCCTTTATATTCCACTGATAATCCTTTCAGGACTTTCCCGAATACGGTAGATACATAGTACATATCCTGACAGTTCTTGCAGAATGCCGCATCCGGGAAGATATGTATCTTCCCGCATTTGGGACATACATATTTTCTCCTGTTTGCGCGCCCTTCCGTGCTCCGGCAGGTGGCTATGCTCGTGTCGCCCTCCGTATTTCTCAGTTCCAGGTTACCGTCCGTCAGATGAAGGCTGTAGAACGTGTCGAGGTAAGGCACCCCTTTCTTGTGCCACCTGCAGGCGGGCACTTTCACCGTCAAAGAGACCTGTATATTATCTCCGGCCACCCATTCCTGCCCCTCAATGGGATTCAGTACGGTGAAATCCGTCGTATGTGTATAATCGTTGTATCTGCGTCGCAACAGGATGCCTGCCTCCTGCGCCTGCTTGCGGATCAGTTCGACGACGAATGCGTGTGAGGAATAGATGCGGTCCAGCAGGGAGGCGGCAATCGGTGTGTTTATTGATTTCCACAATGTTACCTCGTTCCATACGACAGCCCGTCCGAGTATGTTGTTGCTCTCGTCCCTTGCCACAAGGATTTTAGCGCCGGCGAAGTTGGTATAGAAGTCAGCGGCGTTGCGTGCCTTGTCCTCATACCGCATACAGGAACTGTGCAGGCTGGATGTGTCACTGTCGGAGATGGGGCTGTAGTTGCTTTCCAGATAGGCTTCCATGAAGTCGTTCATGCTTTCATGCAGCCTGACCGTGACTTTGCTGTCCAATGAGAGAGAGCTACAGAAATAATTGATTTCGTCGGGTGAGTACTTGGGCAGGTTCTTGAACAGTTCCACAAACGTGGAGGGTTCCAGGTCTGTCCGGTTCTCCGGGAACCAGGGTGCCTGCGGGTTGTTCCGGTCCGGGAAACTGGGATGGGCCAGATCCTTGCTGCAGGCCGTGAACACGATCCGGATTTTCTTGAACGTGCCCGCTTCCGTCCGCTTGCGCTTGGTGGAGAAGCAGTTGTAGGTACCGCGTATGATCTCTTCCACCGGTACGTTCTTTTTTTACTTCCGAAAGGATGTCTTTGGCTATCACACTTCCGTTTTCCGCCGCATGCACCAGGCGGGATTTCAATTCATTGCTAACATTCAGTTTCATAATCATTCGTTTTATTGTTTATAAATTCTGCCATGTTTTTATGGCAATTGTTTCTTGTCCGGCTGCATTTGGCGCAATTTCTCTTTCCGCTTTCTGAGCAGGTCAACGGACATGTTCCTGCTTGTCCGATATTCCTCCTCACTCATCCGGCGAATGGAGGGAATGCCCGTCCGGGTCAGCGTATGGTTTACCATCCAGCCGTCCATGAAGTTTTCGGGGCAGAGGCTGTCATGGTGGATGACCTCACCTATGCAGCCATGTACGAGCATGTTGCAAACGGTCATCAGGCAACAGGTACGGCTGACATCCTCTGCAACCAGATAATTACCCAGGTGGCGTACATGATATGCCAGCAGCAGCCTTCCGCTTCCGCATGTCGGGTCACAGATACGTTTTCCTGTCGCTGCCTCCCCCGAATCGGTACATAAGACCATCAGGTCGCAGATATCCGGCGGAGTGAAGAACTGTCCGTTCACCTGCCGACCGCTTTTGGAGGATATTGCCATGAAGAGGTCACCGAACGCATCAAACCATCCGCCGGATTGCAATTCCCGCTGCATGAGCCGTATCCATCCGGTAAGCATTTCCATAAAATGCCTGTTCTGCTGCCGTTTGATTTCCAGTCCATAAGGGGCGGTGCGCCGGGAGAGAACCCGTGAATGACATAGCGCAGGAAATCGTTGAAAACGGATATCGGATCGTAGCCGTTCGAATAGGCGAAATCACAGACCATTTTCTCAAGCGGACGTATCGCCTGCGGTGTGTTGTATGGTACCATATTACTCTGATTTTTTATAGATTGTTACTATATGTCTTTTATGGTCAGTCTGTATCCTGACGGGAGAAATGCCAAGGAAAGAGAGATGGGTGTCCGCTTTCAGCATGTTCCATTCCCATGCGGGAAGTTCCTTCCATTCCATACGGTATGCCCAGAGTATGAACAGACCGGGACGGAATCCGTTGAAAAGCTTTCCGTGCAGAATCCCGACCAGCCGTTCCAGTTCTTCCCGCGAGTAAAGGGTGAATGCCTCATTCCGATAGACAAAGGCATCAGCCGGTTCAATATCCGGCTGACACTCGATGAGGTATCTCTTCCATTCTTTTGTGGTGTACTTTCCGTACAGAGGATCGGGTTCCGTGTATTTCCATGCCCTGACGAATGTGTGGAAGAGGACGGCACCGTTCCTGTGCCTTCCGGTATGCCCCCACATCCGGAACTGTTTGCTGCGTATGCCATCGGGAATCAGCAATTCCGGACCGGTTGTAACCCAAGGGCCTCCTTCGGTATTGTAACCGGTACACTTTTCATTTTCATGGCAAAAAGGTGTCTGTGGGAGAAGGCAGATATGAACTTCCCGGTCATCGCCCCTTTCAATGTGTGCCTGCGGATAATAGTCACCGCCACGGGTGATATAAGTGACAACGTCTCCTGCAGTCGGTAAACCGGCTCTTTCCCTGTCCTCCCGCATCCTTGAAATCAGCCGGTTCACCTTCTCCACATCACATTCCTTTATGGAGCAGGCACACCCTTCATGCCTGTTGAGCAGAGTCAGACTTTCCAGGTCATAAAAATTACCGTACTTCATATTGAGATCGTTTTTGTTGATACAATTTGACCTGACGGGCAACCATGTCGCAGAACTTCTGTCCGTTCTCCTTCTCGCTTCTGAAATAGGCAATCATGTCCCAGAGATTCCGATTGAAGTAGCCGGTCCATTTTTCGTAATAGTGACCTCCATAGACCTTTCCGAACGTTTCCTCGAAAAGTGCAGGAGTCAGCCCTTCATCCCCGTGGTGGTTGTATTGCCACAGGGAGACAAGCAGCAGCTGGTTATAATCCAGTGTTTCCATATCTGTTCTTTTTTAAGTAAAACATCGGCCTACATGGGTAGGCATTTTTATTTCTTGATGTCTTTCCTGTCTGTTTTCCGGGGATTGCGGCAAGGCTTGGCGAAAGAAAATACCGCAGCGAAGCGAGGATGATTTTCTTTCAGCCAACCCAGCCCCTGAAAGGGGCCGCCTTGCACAATCAGCCCGGAAAACGGCTATCTTTACAGCAAGAAATGAAAAAGCAGACCTCGGATTCTCTGTTCTGAAGTCTGCTTTTCGGTCATTGTCAAGTTTCATGTTTTTCAGGTATGTATCTGCCATCCGTGGAACGGCTGCAATGTTACGGCAAACGACCTGTCAGGTATTCCATGATAGAGCAGACCTCCCACGATACCTGTCCTTCCGTCGGGATAGTGCTGTGTGAAGCCGAACGAGTACGGGGCATGGTCATAGTAGAGTGAGATTTCGCAGGGACAGTCAGGGTTTTCTTCCCAGCTTTTCAACCGTTCCAGACATTTTTGGAGCGAGGTGTCACCGATGGATTCGGCATAGCGCCTTACATTCTCGAAATGTTCTTCATTCAGGATTTTCATGACTTTTGTATTTTTATCTGTTAAACACGTCCGGCTCCGGGAGCCGGTATTTTTATTTCTCGCCTGCCTGACAGTCCCGTGGCCGTACCCGCAAGGTTTGGCGAAAGAAAATACCGCAGCGAAGCGAGGATGATTTTCTTTCAGCCAACCCCGCAGGGGCCTGACCTTGTACGGGTACACAGGACACGGGACTACCTTTGCAGGGTGGGAAATAAAATATGCGGTTGTTCCTTGTTGCGGGATCTTGTATGGCTTCCGGAGATAATCTTCCTGATTTGTTCGCCATTGCCGGACAAATGGTGTATCTTTGCAGTTTCTAATTTCAGGATCATGGAAAACTATATAAAGAAAGCGGCGGATGCTTTCCTTGTGGAGCGTCCGTATGGTATGCGTGTGGATTACAGGAAGAAAGGATTCGTGCTGTTTAACCGCAACCTGAACGTATTGGGCAATGCGGAGCATGCCCGTCTGGAAGAGCTGCCTCTGGAGCGGTTCAATGTGGAGGAGATTCCGTTGGATGGTGAAATTGTGGAGGAACACGCGGGATTTACCGATGTATTCTTCTATACCGATCTGACCAGCCCCTATGCCGGATATGCGCTGAATTTGCAAAAGCTCAAGGCCTATAACCGGTTTATGTTTCCGTTGGCGATGGCGCTGAACCGTAAGTTGTGAGTCCGGAAGCCGGCAACGGTAACAGCCGCATGGAGCACGCCGTTACCGCCAGGTTTTATTATTTGCCCTTTCTTGTTGTTATAAATGCAAGATAATCGCCCACGGCCTTATGGCATCCGGTAAAGTCCGGAGTCCGGTGACCTTTGATTTTCCGGTGACGTGACGGTTCCGTTCCTGTCAATGCCTCTTACATGCCTGTTGAATGTCCCTTTGGTTCTGATATGGATGTCAAAACCGTCCCTTCCGGTGATTTCAAGGAACATTTCTCCCGTGATCCGTTCCCCGTCCAGGAATTTTCTGTTTCTGTTCATTGAGCAGCCGCTGATGTTGCTCTTCCTGCACTTTGCGCTCTTCCGCCTCTTTCTCCTTCTGCTCCCTGCGTTTCTGCTCCTGTATTCTTTTATATTCCTCACGGGCTTGCACCAAGGGGGTGGTGTCAAGTCCGAGAGCTTCGAACACGCGGACGGAGATCAAATTGACGAAGGCTCCTCTTTCCGCACTTTGAAGCGTATCCGCAATCCAGTTCCTGCAATAGGTGGCGGCTTCCTCTCTGCAACCTTCTCCCTTGAGGAACCGGCGTGAATACTGCCCGCTAGAGAAATAAACGTTTTCAATCCGGCAGACCACATGGAAACAGTCATCGTCTTCATTCCCGTATTCGTTCTTTCTCGACAGGGAGAGATATACATTCTCCGCGTACGGCTCCAGTTCCATATAAGGAGCCACGACGGTATTCCCATCAGACTTGTACTTGAATACTTTTGCTTTCATACTATCGTTCAGTTTGTCGGTTGTTGCATATTTCATCTATAATCTCTTTCCCGCTTCTTTCACCCTTCAGGAAGGCAAGGAAGCGCCTCAAAAAGAGCCGGGCACAGTCAGTTCCCAGCTGGAAGCTTTCACCGTCTTTGGTAGCACATACAGCAAAACGCCCCAGTCCGAAACTGTCCTGTTGTGGTACGATGTGGTAAGACAAGTCCTCGCTTGCGTTGATGTGCAACCCACGACGGAAAACATAGAAAGTTTTCGGGATTCTTCTGTCGGTATCGATTTCCATACGCTTGTAACCGTGATGTTCCAATAATCGGCCCAGTTCCCTGTTTGTCGGAATTGTATGTCCGATCCAGTCCGGCCAGCTTATATTTTCTATTGTGTGTCCGTAATTGTCATATAATATGTTGAACTGTTCCTGGTATTCATCGTAAAATTCCCCGTTCCCGTTGCACATTTCCTCCAACGCGATGCCGTTTTTACGGACAAGGGCAAGGTCGCCCAGTCCGCACGCGATTTCATTGAGCAGCGTGCGTTCCTCATCCCTGTTCTTTGCCGTTCCGTAAATTCTAAGCCGGGAATATCGGTGTAGCGCCGAACGGGACGGCATATCCAGTTTTTCCCATATTCCATCGTTTCCTATAGCCTGTCTGGTGTTTCCCGGAAGTCCGTACCACCACTTGTCCAAATTGTTTGTATCCATAATTTCTGAATCAGATTGTTTTCAAATTCTGTTTTGAGTACCATGCCTGATACGCGGCGGCATACTCCTGACGTTCCCGTTCCAGGGAATTTCTCATTTCAGGGGTGTACCCGAGCAGGCGGATGTATCCTCCGTTATAGCCGGTGAGTTCGCACCTTATTCCGGCTTCCTCCAGTTTGTCGATGCGTTTTTGGGCCATTTTTGCGCTTGAATATTCCTTCGGCCAAAAATAGACTTCGCCCCGTGAGCCGAAACAGTCTTCCCCCAGAATTATTTCCCCGGCATACTTCCGGCTTTCGATGATGCCGAAACGCGCTTTGCCCAATGCCTGGCGCATTGCCTTGTGTGCCGGACCTTCCGGATGCTTGAATACCTCCGGCTTGTCTTTGCTGCCGAGTTTGGGCGGTTCCACCTTGTACGGCTGTTTGTAACTTCCGATTCCGAGCGTCAGGTAAAAGTTGGTATGAAAATAGTCCGTCATGGGGGCGCTGTCATCGAAATTGTACGACATGACGAAATCGCAGATATTCATCATTACATCCTTTGCCCTGTCCGTCAATGATTTGTCTGAATGGATATGATGGTGGTTGACATCGCCTTGAACTTTTCCGGACTCTTTGGTGAACGCCTCGAAATCCGCTTTCATCAACCGGATATGGATGGAGTGGTAATTCTCCCGTCTGGCAGAGAACTTGTATCCCGGATAGGTCTCCTTGAGCCATGCCCGTACCAGTCCCACGATTTCCGGAGCGTGCTGCCCCTTGTAATTGCGGCCTTTCCAGCGGTATTCGTTATACACATACCCGGTGTATTCCTTTGCCGTGGCTCCCGGATAGTCATATTCATATCCGGTTGAGGTCGAGGGAATATCCGGTTTTTCTTTCCAAGCCTCAAAAAGCCTTCCAAACTCGGTGGTCACCTGTTGCATGATTGCGGTGTCACCACCCTTGTCCGGGTGGTGCTCCAATGCCAGCCGGCGGTATTCTTTCTTCAAGTCCGCCAGAGAGTGTATGTTCTGAAAATAAGTCATAGCCATAAGTTTTTTATGCCCCTGCGAGGCGGTTGATAAAATATTCCCGGTAGTCAAGCTCAAGACCGAGGTTGAGACAGGCCGTTTCCATGTCATCTTCTCTCAGGTCGTCCGCCTCCTGCAATTCGCGCAGGTACCGTATTTCGGAGTCCAGGTATTCCTGTGCTTCCGTTTGACCGCAACCGCATGAGTTGCAGATCAGACTGATAATGTTTCCCTGCATGCTGTTTGATTTTTTATGTTTCTGTTCCTGTTTCTGAGGCCTCGTCCGTCATATATCGAGACGGCCCGTTCCACCAGAATCCTGCGGTTGTCTTCCGAGAGTTCCAGGTAGAACCGTTCCGCCGCGCCGAATGTGCCCTTGTCTGTCGCCACGCACCATTTTTCCCAGAAATGCGGGTACATGCCGCCATACACGGCTTTGCATTCCTCCTCGCTCCAGGCGTTCCACATGTAGTAGAAGAAACTGGAGACGGTATTTTCCGCTTGATATTTCATGGTTCTTCTATTTGTGATTCTACATTGTTTGTTTCTCTCAGTTGATGCCACACAGCCTCATACATCTCATGAAGCCAGTCTATGTTCTTTGCGCCGAGTTCAAACGGGCTGTGACACTGCACCTCGTCACCGCTTTCTTTCTCTTCGGCAAGGACGGTCAGGCTGTCCGCCGTTACCCGGAGTCCTGTCACCCTGCATTCATATGGTTCTCCGTTCTTGCCAAACCATATCACCCAGACCGGATCATAATCCTCTTCCGGAAGACGAATTTCTTTCATGCAGTGAGCATGGAGCAACTGCCGTATCGCGTCGATGATGTCCCCCCGCAGTTCCTTGATCCTGCCGCTGAAATCAACGGCTTCTGACGGTAAACTTCCTTTTCCGCCTCTTTCCTGCAAGGAGAGAATCCGCGTGTCGGGATGGATACAGAAATCCCAGTCCAACACTTCATCGTCATCGCGTGTCGTGTGGATATCGCCGCCCAAAACAAGACCGCAATCGTCATTTACCATTCTTTTTGCTTCATCGCGGTCTTCTGCCGCTACCGTGTAAGTGCCCTCGAAGGAATACCTTACTCTTATGTCATATCTTTTCATGATTCTTTCCATTTGATTGTTGATACCAGATTCATTGCCCGGAAGGATTACCGGATATTCAATATTGCGCTAAAGGCATGTGGGTCAAGCCTGTAAAACGTCGGAAGGTTAAGTGTGACCATCGGGTAGCTTACCCAGCCGCTCTGACGTTTATAGCCTGTATCCTCAGCCAATTTGTTGGACAGAAGGAACTCCATGGCATCAGGATTGTTGTTGATGTCCACGAATGCCCTGTCAGGCAGTGAGAATGCCGCCTTATCTTCCAGGTTAACCGTCAGGACCGTGTATATCTCATGGGTCACGGGATCTTTCAGAGACAATGCCGGCCAGCCGTTATGGTATATTTCAATCACGATTGAGAGACGGCTTTCCTGATACAGGAAAGTCTCTTCCATGGACGGATGGTCGCATTTGATAATTTCAAAATCATCCTCCCCTTTGGTAAATGTCACCATCGGATAGGATACATCGACAAAACATTCCTCTTCCCGGTAGCAGAGATGTTCTTTTCCCTCTGAACGGATTATAGCCAATCGGGTGTTCATATTCGTAACTGGTTTTAAAATTATTGACTTGCAAGTTAATTGGCCGGCATTCACCTGCCTGTTTCTTTAAACGTGTGATTGTCACCGCCTGCGGACATTTGGGAGAGTTGCTGTCTCACCGTCTTGATTTTCCCAATCAGTTCGTCCTCCCTTCGGAATGAGGGGGTACATTTGGTACGCCTCATCCCGGCTCCCCAGGGGATGCCGCCGCATACTTTTCTCAGGCGTGCCTTTTCGCTTTCCAGGGCCGACTCCAGACGGGCCAGCCTGCGTCGCAACGATTCTTCGGTCACAGTTCTCATGATTTCATTGTTTTTTTTAGTATGGTGACGGGTCGGAAAGACAGTCACCATACCGTCGTTATGTGTCACGTTATATTTTAGCTTTTTCCCTTTTGATGCCTCTCAGGACGTACAACAGGTGCAGGAACAGCTCCCTGTCGTAAATCCGGAAGAAGAACGGCTCGCCTGTTTCCCTGACCGTTCCGGTAAAAGACACGGACTCCCGGTTCACGGGATATTGGAGGAAGTTGCCGTTTGCCAGCAGGGTGTGCTTTTTCTTCATCACTTCGCCTAGGAACCTGTCCATATCGTCGTTTCCCTCATAGCCGGAGAAGTAGAGGAAATGATGACGGCGCAGGCTTCGCAGGATTTTGGCGGTTTCCAGCCTCACATCCCTGCCTGACGATTCGTCCGTTCCTCTCATCAGGTTGCAGATGAACTTTTTCTCGCCATTTATGTCAAGAAACAGATAAGGAACTATAATTATAGAGGCATGCCGTGCGTGGCCGGAGATGACCATCGGCTTTTCTTTCTGGATGTCTCCTTTGAAGGTAATGTTCCGGTAATGGTTGTCCATCTGCCGTTCCAGCTCCTTCCTTGGCGTGGTAACGGAGCGGAGTCCCGTGAAGTAGCGTCCGCCCGCCCGGAAACAGAACCGGTAGATGTCCGCATGATAAGGCTCTCCCAGGAAAAAGAAATTCCGGGTATGGCGGATGGGGGGCAAGACATCCATGTAGTCGAAATATCTTTCTTCCGTAATCTCACTGAACGGGGCGCAGAGGGATTGCAGGTGGATGCGTATCATCTTGCGGACGGTATTTCCGGACACGGCTATGAGGTACGGGTTCTTTTCCCTGTCCCTCAGTTCCTCCAGTGTCTCATGATGGTAGTCGCCGTGTATTCCGTCAGACATGGTGGTCACGCAGCTGCCGTCAAAACTGCGTGAATCGACTACGAATTTCAGTTTGTCGTTGTTCATGGTTCAGATGTTTTGAAGGTTCAACACTCTCTTGGCGGCACTGAGGGCATTGGAGGTGAGCTGCCGTTGCCATGCCTTGTTTCTGGGTGACCAGCGGAATCCGGAGGATTTCAGTTCCTTGCGTCTGTTGTCTTCGGGAATCCTGTCAAACAGGATCTGAAGGCGGTCTTCCCCATAGTTCCATACAAGTGTCCCGCCCTCGAACGGCACTTCCTTGTTTTCCCGGCTTTGCACCGCTTTCAGCCTTTCGCGCATCCGTTCCGCAAGTTCCGGCAATTGGAAGAATTTGTTTCTCGGGGTGATGACGGGTTTCCTTACCCTTGCGTTATATTCGGAAATGAAGTCCACGGCCCTGCGGACGATTTCCACTTCCCCGTGATTGGCGAAGGTGGATACCTTGTTCAGGATGCTGCTGACGAACAGGGCACGGCTATAACCCCGGCATTGTCCGGTATCAATCCCGTGGATGGTGTCGGCGCTGCTCCTGATGTCGCGTTTGAGCGTCTGCCATGCCTTTTCCAGTTTTTCTTCCTCCGGTCGTGCGGCTTCCTTTTTCCGTCTGACGGCTTCAAGAACCTTTTGCCGCCAATTGCGGAACTCCTCGTAGCGGTTCCGGTAGCTTCTGTTCGTATTCTCCTGCCTGTGGTAATCGAATCCGCCCCGTCCCGTCACCATCGGGTTGGCGCAGCGTGAGAGGGCCGAGAGCTGGGCGGACAGCTTTTGCCGGTAGGCGGCGATGTATGTATCCCGTTCCTCTTCCTGCATGAGTTGCAGGTCGTTGTGCAGCTCCTCCCCGTAAATCATGATGTCCGTCTCGCCACGAATCTCCGGGTCGAAGGAACTCCATGCGTATGCGTCGCAAGCCTGTTTCCACATATCCTCCAGATAGCCCGGATGTTTGAACGCTACGGCTTCCCAGTCTTTGAAGTCCCTGGAATGCAACTCATTGCGGTCTTCCGGATTTCCGTACAGGTGTACGTAGTTGCCCGTTCCATGATGCTCCTTTCTGAAATGGAACGGTACGGGGGGATAGTCCGTACCTTTTTTCCGGATCATCGTGACCCTGTGTGCATTCTCTATGGTAAGGTCTGCTACTTGCTCTTCGCAGACCTTTGCTGTTGTTTCATTCATAATCATTACTTTTTTAAATGTCAGCCGTAAATCATTTCTTCCAGTTCATCGTCCGTCAACAGGCGGATCTCTTCGTCCGAACAATAGTAAGCGATTTCTTCGTCCAAATCGAATGCTGTCGGATCAAGGCTTCTGATGCCATCCAGCAGTTCCTGTTCCAGTCTTTCTACGGAAACCAGATAGTTCCCATCTTTGCCTTGCACTTCCCGTGCAGGATAGCTCATTTCCCGATAAACCAACATCGTCATTTCCGGATTGGCTTCCTGCTGTCCTTTGCTTGTCGTCTTTCTGTTCATACCTTATTTTTTTAAGTTTGACATGATCGGCTCCATGGAGCCGGATTTCGTTTTCTTACTTGCCTGGCTGTCTTTTGTCGGGGGATTGAGCAAGGCTTGGCAAAAGAAAATACCGCAGCGAAGCGAGGATGATTTTCTTTTAGCCAACCAGCCCCTGAAAGGGGCCGCCTTGCGCAATCAACCCGGCAAAGGGCTATATTTGCAGGTAAGAAATTGAAAGAATGGCAGTTATTCCTGAACTGTCCTGATACAAAAAAAGCCATCCTCCGGGGACGGCTTTAATGGTGTGTCGTACGTCTATTGCGCCAGACGTTCCTTCACATTGTTCATCGCCTCTTTCAGGCTGCTGTTCATGACCCGTGCATAATGCTGTGTCATACGTGTGGAGGCATGGCCGAGCATGACGGAAACATCTTGAAGAGGCACATTGTTGGCAAGCGTGACCGTAGTCCCGAAAGTGTGACGGGCAACGTGCGTGGTCAGATTCTTCTTAATGCCGCAGAAATCGGCTATTTCCTTGAGATAGCTGTTCATCTTCTGGTTGCACATGACGGGCAAACAGCATCCTTTCTTAATGCAGGTCGGATGTTCCTTGTATTTCTCCAATATGGCCAGGGGTACGGGCAGCAATGGAATATTGCTGATGGAAGAAGCCTTCCTACGGTGTTCCAATTTGACCCTTCCTTTTCTTATCCACCAGTCTCCGAGATTGTCCTGTACCAGATTCTCTTTGTTCAGACTGGCAACATCGGAGAATGCCAGACCGGTGAAACACGCGAAGACAAAGACATCCCTGACCAGTTCAAGCCGTGGAATGGTGAATTTCTTTTTCATTACGGTCTGCAACTCGTCATAGGTCAGGAATACCGGATCGGTCTCGTCCTGCTCCATCTTGTAACCGTAAAAGGGATTCTTGCGCATCCATTCCTTTGCCAATGCCATATTGGTAAATTTCTTGAAGCATTTCATATAACGGACTATCGTGTTCCGGCACAGTCCCGCCTCCGTTTTCAGGTAGATGTCAAACGCACGGATGAACTCCGGTGTCAGCTCATGGAAAGTGACATCCTCCTTTCCGTAATAAGAGGGGATGAGCAGCTGTAATTTCTTCACCACGTTCTTATACCGGTTGATCGTGACGGGAGAGTAGTCTATACCCGCCAGTATTTCCATTTCCTTGATGCCTTCCCTCATGGTGCCGAGCAGTGTACGCATTTCGGTGTCTTTCCCGAAAACACGTTTAAGAATCAGTTTTGGGGTAATCAGGGCCTGTTCCAATACCAGTTCCTTGTGTTTTTCCAAGGCGCGTGCGTGCAGTTCGGCAATATAGGCGTTCAGTGCCACTGATGCCCTGTCCCTGCCTTTACTGCATCCTTTGGCGGCGTTCCATAAGTTCAGGGGTACGCTTCTTTGGATACGTACATCGTCATAGTCTCCATTGATGGTTATCCGCATCAATACCGGTGCCTCACCGTTTTTCAACAATTTCGTTTTAAGCACGAAAACAGAATGTTCATTGTTCCCTGTTTCATCACTTTTGTTTTTTTGAGGTTTTACATTCAATTGTTTCGTCAAAACCGGATGGCATGAGGACGTGGAGCGAAGTGTTAAATTCGGTGGCTTTTTTGAGGGACTTGTGGAAAAGCCATAAAAATCCCATTTTTTCTCAGGTTCGAATTGCCTTTTGTATCCCGGGTTCGATCCTTTTTTTTATCCCGATGGGAAATACCGAGTTTTTAAATTTCTTTCACATTTTCAACTCCATCCGGTCATGTGTGCAAAATTACTTTTTCACACCGGAGATTGGAATTGCCAAATAGTTGAAAAACAATGAAGTATGATACATATTTATGGCTTTTTCAAAAGCCTTAAAAAAAGCCACTGAATTGGCGAAATCCAACTTCACAAATATGTAGCGGAATGCGTAGTGAGGGTAAAAAAAGAACCCTTGAACTATCTCTAATTCAAGGGTTTTCATGTGTGAAAAGCATTTATGTACTTTCTTTGGTGGTGCCACCAGGAATCGAACCGGGGACACAAGGATTTTCAGTCCTTTGCTCTACCAACTGAGCTATGGCACCATTATTTCTTGTTTGCGGTTGCAAAGGTAGTGAAACTTTTTTAAACTGCAAACTATTTCTAAAAAAAAAACACTGATAAAAACATAAGGTGTTTATTATCAGTGTTGTTTAATTAAAATTATTTTTCTTTTAGTGGATTCCAACCTTGCGCTTTCAGCTCAAACTCTTGTCCGTCACGGGTAATCAGGGCACATCCCAGCTCCGGTTTGGTGATGTGACCAATCACTTTTATACCCTCTATAGCCGAAACTCGTTCATGCTCTGTTAAAGGTACAGTAAATAATAGCTCATAGTCCTCACCACCATTTAAAGCACATGTTGTCACATTCATATTCAGCTCTTCCGCCATTACAGCCGTTTGGTAATCAATGGGAATTCTTTCCTCGTAAACGCGACAGCCGGTATCGCTTTGTGAGCATATATGCAGCAGTTCCGAAGAAAGGCCGTCGGAAATATCCATCATAGCGGTGGGCTTGATTCCCGCTTTTGCCAGTTTCTCAATGATATCCTTACGTGCTTCAGGCTTTAACTGACGTTCCAAAATATATTCTTTTCCGGAAAAATCCGGATTTGCTTCTTTTTCTCCTTGGAAAACAGCCTTTTCACGCTCTAGAAGTTGAAGTCCCATATAAGCTCCTCCCAAGTCACCGCTGACACAAATCAAGTCTGTATCTTGTGCGCCGTTGCGATAAACCACTTTGTCCTTGTCCGCTTCACCTATGCAAGTAATACTGATGGCGAGCCCGGTTACGGATGAAGTTGTATCTCCACCCACAATATCTACATGGTGTAGTTCACAAGCCAGTTTTAGCCCATCATAGAATTGTTCTAAATCTTCAATACAAAAGCGTTTGGACAGTGCGATAGAAACTGTGATTTGTTTTGGAGCACCATTCATAGCATAAATGTCCGAGAAGTTTACGATGGCCGATTTATATCCCAAATGTTTCAATGGGGTATAAACCAAATCAAAATGTACCCCTTCCATCAGTAAGTCTGTGGTCACCAATACCTCTTTATCTTTAAACTCCAATACGGCTGCATCGTCTCCCACACCATATTGGGTTTCCGGATTTTTTAACTCAATATCCTTCGTCAGATGTTTAATGAGGCCGAACTCACCTAAGGTCGCTATTTCTGTTCTGTTTATTTCCTGCATATCCTTAAATTCGATTAATCATTTCACGCATAATGGTAGTCATGTGCGGTTGCGCTTCATCTGCCGCTTTCTGAACCTCTTCGTGTGAAACTTCCACAATTTTTCCCTCCACGCCTAGGTCGGTGATAACCGATACTCCAAACACTTTGATGCCACAATGGTTTGCTACAATAACTTCAGGAACGGTAGACATACCTACGGCGTCAGCTCCAAGAATGTGGAACATCTTGTATTCTGCCGGAGTTTCGAAGGTAGGTCCCTGTGTACCGATATATACTCCTTGTTGTACTTTGATACCTTTTTCTTTAGCGATCTCCAGTGCTTTGTCTATCAGTTCTTTGGAGTAGGCTTCACTCATATCCGGGAAACGGGGGCCGTATTCAATGTTCTTGCCGTGCAACGGATGTTCGGGAAAAAAGTTGATATGATCTCTGATAATCATCAGGTCACCAATTTCAAAGTCTGCATTCGTACCTCCAGCTGCATTGGATACGAACAATGTTTTGATACCTAATTCACGCATCACCCGTACAGGGAAGGTAACTTCTTTCATGGAGTATCCTTCATAGAAGTGGAAACGTCCTTGCATGGCCATGATGTCTTTATTACCCAATTTGCCGAAAATCAATTTACCGCTATGTCCCTCTACGGTTGAAACAGGGAAATTAGGGAATATCTTTGTAATTGAATCTCGTATTTATCGGTAATTTCGTGTACTAGGCTTCCTAAGCCGGTACCTAATATGATAGCAGTTTCGGGACTGGTATGCATCTTTTCTCTAAGAAAATCTGCTGTTTCTTGAATTTTTTCTAACATAGTTGGTTATATTTGAATTAAACAGTTCTTGTTGGTCTTGTAAGAAGATTATCTCAATGGGCAGCATATATATATAAGGTTTTAGTGTCTTGTCCATCAGTGGATGGGCTGCTAATCGTACTGAGTCTTTTTCAGTGGTGATAATCATGCGTTTACCTTCCGGAAGTTTCATGAAACGTTTCTTTATCAGTTCCATATCTCTTGCTGTAAAGTTATGGTGGTCACTGAAAGCCAGTGACTCAATGTGCTCATTGTATGGTGATAAATCTTGAATGAGTTTTGCTGGTGAGGCTATGCCTGTCACCAATAGGATATGCTTATCTTTTTCTATCTCTTTTAATGGAACTGCATTCCCTACTGTAAACAACGGATGCAGCTTGCCGTATGCTAATGTCGTGAAGTAGAGCTGCTGATAGGGGTAAAGTTCCATTTGCTTGCTCAAGACTCTCAAATCCATCGGGGTGATGTCCTTAGGGCATTTAGTGACAATGACAATATGTGCCCGGCTTTTTCCATTTTCAGGTTCGCGCATTCGTCCGGCAGGCAGCAAGGCGTCTTCGCAAATCAGTCGATGGTAATCTACTAATAAGATGTTCATTCCGGGTTTTACATATCGGTGCTGGAAAGCATCATCCAAAATAATCACTTCTGTTCCGGGGGCAATGTGACTATTGCATAACTGCTCTATGCCATGACAACGGTTTCGGTCTACTGCCATATAGATGTCCGGAAACTTCTGTTTCATTTGGAAAGGTTCGTCACCTATCATCTGTATGGACGTATCCGGCCCAGCAAGTACAAAACCTTTGGATTTGCGTTTGTAGCCGCGGCTCAGTACGGCCACTTTGTAATCTTTCTGCAATAATCTTATCAAGTATTCTGTATGGGGGGTCTTTCCGGTTCCGCCCACGGTGATGTTGCCTACCGAGATGATTGGGACATCAAACTTACGTTCTTTGTATATTCCCCAGTCAAACAATTTATTACGCAGCCATACGCCGGTCCCATAAAGCCATGAAACCGGATATAGCCACTTGTTTATCTTGATAAGATTACCTTCCATGCGCAAATTATTGGATATTAGGGTCAAACGGCATACGTGCCTGTATGCAGTTGGCGTTTTTTATGTTCTCCAGCGCCTTGAAGCTGTTATAATAGCTTCCCAAATATTCTTTGATTTCGCTGTTTACATAATGTTTTTTCTGATTGCCCAGCAAACTTGCGAAAATATTTTCTTTTTCGGGATAGCCGATAATACTATAATTTTCTATGCCGGCTTGGGTGGCGGCGGCATTTAATGCCTTGTCTATACCTCCCAGTTCATCTACCAAACCGAGATCTTTGGCCATAGCACCGGTCCATACACGGCCTTCAGCTACTTTTTCAATAGCCTCTGTAGACATTTTTCTACCTTCGGCGCAACGGCTTACGAATAGCTTGTATCCTCGGTTGACATAATTCTGCATCAATTCTTGTTCTGATGCGTTTAATGGACGGGTAAGAATAGGACCTAGGCTGGCACCCAGATCTGCCATTTTATTAGTTTTCACTACATCAAAATTCAATCCTAAAGTTTCAGTAAACAGTTTCTCACCTGAATACATCATGCCGAATATGCCGATAGAACCAGTCAGCGTAGTCGGGTCAGCGAAAATGCGGTCTGCAGCGCAGGAAATGTAATAGCCTCCTGATGCAGCATAATCTCCCATAGAAACGATTACCGGTTTTTTCTCTTTCAGTCTTACTACTTCACGCCATATTTGATCTGAACCGTATGCGCTGCCACCCGGTGAGTTGACGCGTAATACAACAGCTTTTACATCATCGTTATCACGTAATTTGCGCAGGCCTTTACACATCTTTTGTACATCAATACAATCTTCTGTGGAACTGCCGGGAGCATCCAGAATCTCACCGTATGCATAATATACGGCTATTACATTTCCACTTTTGTCTTTGGGCACATTTTTCTTGACGTTTATCATATCTTCTATGAAAAGACTGTTCAGCTTGTCGTCTTCGTCACGACCGCTTAATTGTTTCAGATAGGAAATAACTTCATCTTTATACATCAAGGTGTCTGCTAGTCCGCATTGAACATATTCTTCTGCCTGACAAAAATCCATATATCGGTCTGCATAAGCATTCAGAGTATCTGTCGGGATGTGTCGTGAATCGGATACATCTGCCTGAATACGATTCCAGACAGATTCCAGACATTCGGTCATCTGTTCGCGGTTGGCCGGACTCATTTCTGTAGCGATAAACGGTTCCACGGCTGATTTGTAAGTACCCACTCTGAATACTTGTATTTCCAGTCCTAGTTTGGAAACCAGATTTTTGAAGAAAACAGGTTGCATGCCTGCTCCGTGCCATCCGATACTTCCTTGCGGATTGATAATTATTTTATCGGCCACGCTGGAAAGATAATACATCTTCTGTGCATATTGGTCTGCATAAGCAACGATGAATTTACCGCTTTCTTTGAAATCCAGTAATGCATTGCGTATTTCCTCTAAGGAAGCGTATGATGCTTCCAGATAAGAAGGTTGGATATAAATACCCTTGATTTTGTCATTGTCTTTTGCTTTCTTGATAGAAGCTAGAATGTCATCCAAACCGTATGCCTCAAATTCTTCCCCCAAAAGTTGTTGGAGTGGGTTTTCCTGTACGCGTTCGGATAGACTGCCTTTAAAGTCGAGTACGAAGATAGAGTTGTCTTTCACCACCGTTTCAGTATCCGATGATGCGACTATGCCAACCAGAGTGATAATCCCTAGTATAGTGAACACTACGCCTGCCAGAATGACGCCGATAACGCTGGCAAACGTAAATTTTAGAAAATCTTTCATTGAATGTGTTGTTTTTAATGTTAATAATTAGCTAACAAAAATAGGTTATTGCATTGAAAAAAGCAAAAAAAGTGAACATCTTTTGCTGCCTGTTTGTTCTTCATTTATAATAATAACCTATAAATACGTTGTATTATATGACAAAAAGTTTTTAAAGAGGCTCTGAAAGCCCGTCGTACATTTTATCAGATCGAAAACAAATCGACATTGTCTGATAAAGAAATAAGAGATTTAATTCGTTTTGCTGTAGAATTTGTCCCCTCAGCTTTCAATTCTCAAACCACCCGTGTGCGTTATTAACAGGTAAGGCGCATAGAAAAGTTGTGGAACATTAGTAAAAAATGTCTTGCGTGAGCGGGTTCCGGCTGAGGTATTTGGCAAGACCGAAGAAAAGATTGATGGCTGTTTTGCTTGTGGATATGGTACTATTCTATATTTTGAAGATATGGCTATCGTTCGCTCTTTGCAGGAAAGTTTCCCCACTTATAAAGATAATTTCCCTATCTGGGCAGAACAGACCGATGCTATGCATCAGTTGGCAGTCTGGACCATGCTGGAAGATGCAGGAATGGGGGCGTCTTTGCAACATTATAATCCGCTGATTGATGATGAAGTACGTAAAGCTTGGAATTTGCCTGGTGATTGGAAATTGGTAGCGCAGATGCCATTCGGTGTGCCTGTTGCACAACCGGGCTCTAAGGAAGTGATGTCATTGGATGAGCGTGTTTTTGAATTTACTGATTAAAATTCATGTCTCATCTTTTGGCTTATTAGGGGAAAATAAGCATCTTTGTGTGCAATAAAATAAAGATGTGCTATGAAAAAATTATTATCCCTTCCCCCCTAATCTGGTGGAATGTTTTCATGATATAGAGAAAGCAGACCGGACAGAGTGGTTTTGTACTTCCGATCCTATAGGCAGTAAGCTGGGATCAGGTGGGGGGACCGCATGGCTGTTGGAGGCTTGTCATCAGAAAGTGACTCCTGACAGCGATTTTCTTACTTGGTTGGGAAAAGAAAAACGTATTTTACTTCATGCAGGCGGGCAGAGTCGTCGTTTGCCCGGATATGCGCCATCCGGCAAAATTCTTACCCCCATTCCTGTATTCCGGTGGGCCAGAGGACAACGGCTGTCACAAAATCTGCTTTCCCTCCAGCTCCCTTTATATGAACAAATCATGGAGAAAGCTCCGTCTTCTCTTCATACATTGATTGCAAGTGGGGATGTTTATATCCGTGCGGGCCAACCGCTTCAGACTATTCCTGATGCGGATGTGGTGTGTTACGGTTTATGGGTAGATCCTAATCTGGCAAAGAACCATGGTGTTTTTGTTTCTTCACGAGTCACTCCCGATAAGCTTGATTTCATGCTTCAAAAACCTTCGGTGGAGGAATTGGGGAAATTAATGCAAACCCATCTTTTTCTGATGGATATCGGAATTTGGCTGTTAAGTGACCGTGCGGTTAGTCTGTTGGTAAAACGATCTTATAAGGAAGGAAAACTCTCTTATTATGACATGTATTCTGATTTCGGACTTACATTGGGAGAGCATCCGCGTACGATGGACGATGAGCTTAACAAGCTGAGTGTGGCTATTCTGCCGTTGCCCGGAGGGGAGTTTTATCATTACGGAACCAGTCGTGAACTTATTTCTTCTACATTGGCAGTACAAAATTTGGTAAACGACCAGCGGGAGATTATGCACAAGAAGGTAAAACCGCATCCGGCCATGTTTGTTCAGAATGCTGAGGTAGGTTATCAACTTACCTCACAAAATTCGGAAATATGGATAGAGAACAGTTGTGTAGGAGCAGGATGGAATATCCATCACCAGACTATCATAACAGGTGTTCCCGTTAATAATTGGAACTTGGAGGTTCCGTCTGGTGTGTGTATTGATGTGGTTCCTTTTGGAGAATCGGGCTATGTAGCGCGTCCATACGGCTTCAATGATACTTTCAAGGGATCTTTGGCCAAGGAAGAAACATATTATCAAGGAATGTCTGTAGGTGAGTGGTGTGCTGTACGCGGCATTTCGGTGGAAGAAATAGAAAACGGTCACGACTTGCAGGCCGCGCGTTTGTTTCCGGTTTGCTCATCTGTAGAGGAATTGGGAGCAGTTATGCGCTGGATGGTCTCTGAACCGGCATTACAGCAAGGAAAAGAAATATGGCAACGCTGTCGTAAGTTATCTGCCGATGATATATCCGCTTATTCTAATCTTTATCGTCTGGCAGAACAGCGTGAAGCTTTCCGGATAAAGAATTGGCCGGCATTGGCGCATAATTATGAACGAAGTGTCTTTTATCAGCTAAATTTGGAGAATGCTGCTGGAGAATTTGCTCGGTATGATCTGTCGTTGCCTGAGCCTTTATCAGAATCGGCTCCGCTGATGACACGTATCAGTGATAATATGTTCCGTGCTCGGGTGCAGCAGCTTAAGGGGCTGGCTTATCGGGAATATGAGAATGAGGCTTTTCGTTTGATGCGCGACGGACTTACTGCTTCGGCTTTAGCCAAGAGGCAGCAACCGCATTTGTCAGTGTACTCCGATCAGATTGTCTGGGGGCGTAGTCCGGTCCGTATTGATCTGGCCGGCGGATGGACGGATACTCCACCTTATTGCTTGAATGAAGGGGGGAATGTGGTGAATATTGCTATTGAGTTGAACGGGCAGCCTCCTTTACAAGTTTACGTGAAACCTTGTCGGGAATATAAAATAATCCTTCGTTCTATAGACTTAGGCGCTATGGAAGTGGTTACAACTTATGGGGAGGTAAGAGGTTTCATGCAAGTGGGCTCCCCATTCTCTATACCTAAAGCGGCATTGGTGCTGGCAGGTTTCCAGCCGGGCTTTTCCACCGAATCGTATGTTTCACTGGAAGAGCAGTTGAAGGCGTTTGGTTCCGGAATGGAAATTACTCTGCTTTCTGCGATTCCTGCGGGCTCCGGTCTGGGTACAAGTTCTATTCTTGCATCGACTGTGCTGGGGGCAATCTCTGATTTTTTGCGGGCTGAACTGGGATAAGAACGAGATATGTAACCGTACGCTTATTCTGGAACAGTTGCTGACTACCGGCGGGGGGTGGCAAGATCAATACGGAGGTGTGCTTCGTGGTGTGAAATTATTGCAGACCCATGCAGGTATGGATCAGAGTCCATTAGTGCGCTGGTTGCCCGATTATTTGTTTACAGGTGGCGAATATCAGAAGTGTCATTTGCTTTATTACACGGGAATTACCCGTACAGCCAAAGGAATTTTAGCTGAAATCGTACGTAGCATGTTCCTCAACTCCACAGAGCATTTGTCTATACTTGGCGGTATGAAGGGGCATGCTCTTGACTTGTACGAAGCCATTCAGCGTGGGAATTTCGATGAAATGGGCGTTTGGTTGGTAAAAGCTGGAAGCTGAACCAAGCGTTGGATCCCGGCACTAATCCCGAGGCAGTTGAGGCTATCATTCGCCGGATTGATGATTATTGCCTGGGATATAAATTGCCAGGTGCGGGGGGAGGAGGCTATCTTTATATGGTGGCTAAAGATCCTGAGGCTGCTATACGTATTCGAAGTATTCTTGCTCAGAACCCACCCAACAGTTGTGCCCGTTTCGTTGATATGGCTTTGTCCGACAAAGGCTTGCAAATTAGCCGAAGCTAGTTATAACTGAATAGAGTTGGGAAACCAGCCGGGTGATATTTTCTTTAGCAAACTCCGGTTCCATTGCCTTCTCCAGGGTGATGGGGCCGGGGGCTATAGAGAATATACCTTTGAATCCCGCTTTGTTTAATTCCGGCAGGTTTTCTATACTGCCTGCCAGTACAATAACGGGGATATGTTCTTTTTGTGCTTCCTTTAGTATCCTGTATGGAACTTTTCCCATAGCTGTCTGTCGGTCTGCTTTTCCCTCGCCCGTAATAATGAGGTCTGCTCCTTTTATTTTCTCGGAGAAGTCGATGGCTTTCAATAATAATTCTGTTCCCGGTTTTAGCTCTGCGTTAAAAAAAGCCAGCAGTCCGCCACCCATGCCTCTGGCTGCACCTGCACCGGGGTAGTTCGTGATATCTTTTCCTGTCGTTTTCTTTATAACTTCGGCTAATGATTGCATGCCTTCATCCAGCCTTTGCACCATTTTAGGATCGGTTCCTTTTTGTTGTGCAAAGATATATGCCGCTCCGTCAGGACCGTAGAAAGGGTTGGTTACATCACATGCTACCACGAAGTGTGTTTCTTTTAGTGCGGGGTGAATACCGGATGTGTCTATGCTGCTTTT
>ENA-OQHK01000055-OQHK01000055.1-human-gut-metagenome-genome-assembly--contig:-NODE-55-length-24447-cov-6.630058_pt1 | contig 24447 bp, 14 predicted proteins | sample MGYA00242562_ERZ504715 | MGnify/ENA primary metagenome ERZ504715 (study PRJEB26092, sample SAMD00036445) | human gut metagenome | host: Homo sapiens | study: EMG produced TPA metagenomics assembly of...
TAAAGTGGGATTGCCATCGCTCAACGGATAAAAGCTACCCTGGGGATAACAGGCTTATCACTCCCAAGAGTTCACATCGACGGAGTGGTTTGGCACCTCGATGTCGGCTCATCGCATCCTGGGGCTGTAGCAGGTCCCAAGGGTTGGGCTGTTCGCCCATTAAAGCGGTACGCGAGCTGGGTTCAGAACGTCGTGAGACAGTTCGGTCCCTATCCGGCGCGGGCGGAGGATATTTGAGAGGAGCTGTCCTTAGTACGAGAGGACCGGGATGGACGGACCACTGGTGTATCTGTTGTCGACCAACGGCATGGCAGAGTAGCCAAGTCTGGAAGGGATAAACGCTGAAGGCATCTAAGCGTGAAGCCCCCCTCAAGATGAGATATCCCTCCTATAAGGAGTAAGACCCCTTGAAGACTACAAGGTAGATAGGGCAGAGGTGGAAGCATGGCAACATGTGGAGCTGACTGTTACTAATAGGTCGAGGGCTTAATCTGGTTAATAACGAAAAAAACAAATCGGAATTGTATGAAGTTTTGAAGGTATAAACCTTAATAATCCTCGATAGCTCAATGGTAGAGCACTCGGCTGTTAACCGAGTTGTTGTAGGTTCGAGCCCTACTCGGGGAGTTTTTTAGTATAATATATGGTGACATAGCCAAGTGGTAAGGCCCCGGTCTGCAACACCGTCATCGCCGGTTCAAATCCGGCTGTCACCTCTCTTAAAAAGACTACATCAATTTATGATGTGGTCTTTTTTTTATATAATTTGCAAATAAAATATATTGTGGATTTTATGTAATATTCGTAATATATGTTGTACAGATTTCATTATTTTTTAATTTTCTACATTATTTTTCAGGATGCTACACTAAATTAATAAAGAGAAATATAAGTCTGATAAACAGAATTATATTTCTCTTTTTTAACAACTCTTATCCTTTTTTGAATAGTTGTAGTAGTATTATTATTCCTCTTCAGGATATTTCATACCCCATTCGGTTCTTATATCAGACATGATTTTCATAACATCATATGTATACTGACTGTGAATGAGGTTTTCTATTTCATCGGATGATGCAGAGTTTATGGCTTTTTCCATATCACGTACTTCGTAATACAGTGCATCTGATGTATCACCTGCATCAATTACTTCTTTATGACCATTCTCTGTGTATGTAATAGTTGCCTGCATTCCTCTTGGATACTCAAAGATTTCTACATATGCTTTGTCAAAAGATAGTGTAGCGCGTTTTGGCTGCTTGGAATGTAGAGATAATGTGACTGTTGCCATCTCGGCAGCATCATTCATAAGCAGAATGCCTGCCTGTTCATCAACACCGGTCGGAGCATATCTAACCTGTGACAATACATGCGACGGTGTTTCCTTGAAGAACCAGCGAATGAGAGAAAGTGAGTAAACACCAATATCAAGCAGTGCTCCTCCTGCAAGCTTACGGCTGAAAAACCTATTTGTCATATTATAATCTTTGTAGCTTCCAAAATTGACCTGAATTAAATTGAGTCTGCCGAGTTGTCCACTTGAAATTATTTTATTTAACTTTTTATAAACAGGCATATGATATATAGTCATGGCTTCAGCAAGAATTACGTTATTTGCTTTGGCCAATGAGATTGCCTCATCGAGCTCTGTAATATTTAATGTGATAGATTTCTCACAGAGTACATGCTTTCCATTAGAAAGGGCTTTTCTTAAATAATTAATGTGAGTATTGTGTGGAGTGGAGATGTAAATGATATCCACATCAGGATCATAAAAGACGTCATCAATGTTGTCATATACCTTTGAAATGCCATATTTTTGTGCAAAAGCTTGAGCCTTTTCATGAGTCCTGTTGGCAACTGAATAAAGAGTACGCCCTTCCTTTGAGAGAGCCTGCGCGAGCTCATTAGCTATTACGCCGCAGCCGAGTGTGGCCCAATTAAGCTGTTTCATATGAATTCCTCCTTTTTTAATAAGGTACTGTAGCTGTGAAGATATATAAATTATTACAAATTCAGCTAAATTACAAAATATCAACTTAAATCATAAAATATAATTAAATCAAAAATATTCAAATCATAAAATATGCACCGAGATCACAATATATGTACCTTAATGAAGATATTCTAGCATGATGATTTATGAATTACAATATATTTAGAAATGAAACAGTCAAAATCAGTCAAAGATAGATTGATGCAATATCTAAATTAGTCAATTTGAACTATTAATATTAATTATAAATTAGTAATAGAAAAGATACTAAAAATAGTAATTAGACAAGTATTAATGATATATATAGTATATTCTACACAAAAATGAATACTGCATTTGCATATATTGCACAATTTTAAAACTTGCTTTATATATTTTTAACAATTTTTAGTGTGATTATTTGTGAATATAAATGACTGATTATGATTGACAATGACGGATTATGAAAATATAATTATACTACAAGTTAAATGAATGTTGAAATGTTTAATACAGTAATTTGAAAATGAGCATTAAATAAATGGCTTATAAAATAAGTCTTTTAATAGTTTGATAAACAGGGGGGATTAGATGCTGGCGGAAGATAGATGCAAAAAAAATACTCGATATATTAGATTCGATGGGAAGTGTGACTGTTCAGCAGCTTATGGATGAGCTTGATACATCCGAGTCAACAATCAGGCGTGATTTGGTTGCAATGGACAAGAAGGGGTATCTCACCAAGGTACATGGTGGTGCGATTGCAAATAATACGAATATCCATACTCAGGATGAGAAGGTTATCAACAGGCTTAAGCAGAATCGCAGCGAAAAGGAACAGATTGCCAGATATGCGGCATCACTTATTGTGGATAATGATTTTGTTTATATAGATGCCGGTACTACAACGGCAGTCATGATTGATTATATTACTGCAAAGAATGTGGTTTTTGTTACAAACTCTCTGACTAATGCCAAGAGAATTTCCGATAGGGGATATACAGTATATATTCTGGGTGGCGAGTTTAAGTCTACTACTGAGGCTATTGTCGGAGATGAGGCCGTTGTGACGCTCGATAAATACAATTTTACGAAGGGCTTCTGGGGAACCAACGGAATTACTGTGAAGAATGGATTTACGACTCCGGAGATAAAGGAGGCCATGATTAAAAAGAAATCCATGGAGAATAGCAAGGAGAAATACATTCTTGCGGATGACAGTAAGTTTTCACAGGTATCAAGTATCAAGTTTGCTGATTTTAAAGATGCTGTAATTATTACAAATGCACTAAGTAATGACAACTATAAGAAATACAAAAATATTAAGGAGGTCTAACATGATTTATACAGTTACTTTTAATCCATCACTAGATTATATAGTTGATGTAACAGATTTTAAGACAGGAGTGGTCAATAGAACGACTGGAGAGAAGATTTTTGCAGGTGGTAAGGGCATCAATGTTTCCATGGTTCTTAAGAATCTTGGAATGAGTAATACTTCACTTGGTTTTACAGCAGGCTTTACAGGTAATGAGATTAAAAGACTTCTAGGAGAAAAAGGTGTCGATACTGATTTTATAGAGGTGGAGGATGGTATTTCACGTATCAACGTGAAGCTTCGCTCAAATGAGGAATCCGAGATTAATGGTCAGGGTCCTGCAATCACTGAGGACAATATTAAAAAACTCTATGAGAAGCTTGACTGCTTAAAGGAGTCTGATGTGCTTGTTCTCGCAGGAAGTATTCCTGATGTGATGCCTTCATCAATGTATATGGATATCATGAAGCATCTTGAGGGTCGCGGAATAAATATAGTGGTTGATGCGACAAGAAATCTGCTCACAAATGTACTTGCATATAAGCCATTCCTCATAAAGCCAAACAATCATGAGCTCGGTGAGATATTCGGGGTTGAGATTACAGACAAGGACGATGTGATAAAATATGCAAAGAAGCTTCAGGAGCAGGGCGCAAGAAACGTGCTTGTTTCTATGGCAGGTGACGGAGCAGTGCTTGTGACCGAGGATGGACAGGAATTTAAGGCACAGGCTCCTAAGGGAAAGCTCAAAAACTCTGTAGGCGCAGGTGATTCGATGGTAGCCGGATTTGTTTACGGATACCTCAAATCAAATGATTATAAGCAGGCATTTATTTATGGAGTATGTACAGGAAGTGCAAGTGCATTTTCTGAGGAGCTTGCTACAAAGCCTGAGGTTGAAGCACTTATTGATAAATGGGACAGTGCTTCCAATTAAACAAACGGTATCAAAAAGGTTGATATAAATAATTAATATATTCTATTAGGAGGAATGATGTATGACAATCAGGGATTTGTTGGCAGCTGAGAGTATCAATTTGAATGGTACGCCTGCCGGAAAAACCGAAGCATTGAATCAGTGTATTGATTTGATGGCAAAAAGTGGCAAAATAGCCGATGTGGAGAAGTATCGAAAGGGTGTTTTTGCAAGAGAGGAGGAAGGCACAACAGGAATTGGAATGGGTATAGCAATTCCTCATTGCAAGTCTGATGCTGTTACTAAAGCAGGTCTTGCGGCAATGGTTGTAAAAGATGGGGTTGACTTTGAATCACTCGATGGTACACCTGCAAAGATTATTTTCCTTATCGCTGCACCAAACACAGAGGATAATGTGCATCTTCAGGTGCTTAGCAAGCTCTCTGTTATGCTGATGGACGAGCAGTTTACAAATTCTCTTATCAATGCCGGTTCAGTTGATGAGTTTTTAAATATCATCGACAGTGCTGAAAAGGCAAAGGATGAGAAGGAGGCTGCAAAGGAGGCAAAGGAACCTGTTGAGGTGAAGAAGGACGATGTATTTATCGTTGCAGTTACAGCCTGTCCTACAGGAATTGCCCATACTTATATGGCTGCTGAGGCTATTGAGAAAAAGGCCAAGGAGCTGGGATATCAGGTAAAGGTTGAGACAAGAGGCTCAGCCGGAGCTAAAAATGTACTCACAGATGATGAGATTGCAAAGGCTACCGGTGTTATCGTTGCATGTGATACAAATGTGCCTACAGACCGTTTTGACGGAAAGAAGGTTATTGAGTGTCAGGTTTCTGACGGAATAAATAAGACAGAGGAGCTCGTAAAGAGAATTGCTGCCGGTGATGCTCCTGTATTTAAGGCATCAGGTAAAAAAGAGGCTTCACATTCATCTATTGGTGGAAAGGAGAGCATTGGACATCAGATTTACAAGCATCTGATGAACGGTGTTTCACATATGCTTCCGTTCGTAGTTGGTGGTGGTATCCTTATCGCAATCGCGTTCCTTATCGATGGATTCAGTGTTGACCTTAATTCACTGCCGGCTGACCAGAGAGCAAATTTCGGTACTATTACACAGGGCGCAGCATTGTTTAAGGGAATCGGTGGAACAGCATTTGGATTTATGCTTCCTATCCTTGCAGGCTTTATCGCTATGAGTATTGCTGACCGTCCGGGTCTTGCAGTTGGTTTCGTAGGCGGTTCAATCGCAGCAAACGGTACATCAGGCTTCCTTGGAGCACTGGTTGCAGGTTTCGTTGCAGGATATATTGTAAATCTCTTAAAGAAGATATTCTCTAAGCTTCCTGAGAGTCTTGATGGTGTGAAGCCGGTTCTTCTTTATCCGCTGCTTGGTATATTCCTCATAGGCGTTATAATGCAGTTTGTAGTTGAGCCTCCAATCGGAGCTTTAAATACAGCTATCAACAACGGTCTTAATGGACTTAACGGTGCAAGCGCAGTAGTTCTCGGAGTACTTCTCGGAGGAATGATGGCAATAGATATGGGTGGCCCTGTAAACAAAGCCGCTTATGTATTTGGTACAGCTTCAATCGCTGCCGGAAACTACAATATCATGGCAGCAGTTATGATTGGTGGTATGGTTCCACCACTCGCAATCGCTCTTGCAACAATCTTCTTCAAGAACAAGTTCACAGCAGAGGAGAGAAAGGCAGGACCTACGAACTTTATCATGGGATTATCATTTATCACAGAGGGTGCAATCCCATTCGCAGCATCTGATCCGCTTCATGTCCTTCCGGCATGTGCAGTTGGTTCAGCAGTGGCAGGTGGACTTTCAATGGCATTTGGATGTACACTCATGGCACCTCACGGAGGAATCTTCGTAGTACCTACAATCGGAAATCCGTTAATGTATCTTGTTGCATTAGTAATCGGATCTTTCATTGCATGTGGATTACTCGGATTACTACAAAAAGAAAGTAAGTGAATAAGCAATCCTCAATTATCATTTTTTTAATCCAACCTATAAACTAATCAACAAAGGCACTGCTTCGGCGGTGCCTTTGTTGTTATGTTGTGTATTAAAAATTAAAAGTATAAACATTCTCTGAAATAACAGCCTCATGCCTTGACGAGTGAATTTTCGAAGCATAAAGTATTATTAAGATGTAACTATTCAGAAAATAAACATTAGTAAACAGTGAGGCATAAAATGGGCAAGGTTATAGGTATAGATTTAGGAACAACAAACAGCTGTGTGGCAGTATTGGAGAACAATCAGCCGGTAGTCATAACTAACAGCGAGGGTCAGAGAACAACTCCGTCTGTAGTGGCTTTTACAAAAAATGGAGAGCGACTGGTTGGAGAGGCTGCAAAGAGGCAGGCAGCAGTCAATGTGGATAGAACATTTTTCTCAATAAAGAGACAGATGGGAAGCGATTTCAGGGCAAAGGTGGATGGAAAGCTGTATTCAGCTCCTGAGATTTCTTCTATGATTCTCAGAAAGCTGAAAAAGGATGCAGAGGACTATATTGGTGAGGCAGTGACAGATGCTGTAATCACAGTTCCTGCATATTTTTCGGATGCGCAGAGGCAGGCAACTAAGGATGCAGGAAGGATTGCGGGTCTTAATGTGCTTCGAATCATAAATGAGCCAACCTCTGCGGCACTCGCATACGGACTGGACCACGGACAGCAGCAGAAAATTCTTGTCTACGACCTCGGAGGAGGAACCTTCGATGTGTCTGTTATCGAAATAGGGGACAATCTGATAGAAGTGCTTGCCACAGCCGGTGATAATCATCTGGGTGGAGATGATTTTGATGAGAGAATCACGAATTATCTTGTTACAGAGTTTTACAGACAGCAGAATGTGGATCTGAGAAAGGATAATACTGCTATGCAGCGTGTCAGGGAGGAGGCTGAGAAGGCAAAAAAGGTGCTTTCATCCTCATCCTCAACCACTATCAACCTGCCGTTTATCACCACTGTAAAGGGACAGCCGGTCCACATGGAGATGAACCTCACAAGGGCTGAGTTTAATGAGATAACAAAGGATCTGGTGGAGAGAACGGCCATTCCGGTAAATCAGGCACTTTCAGATGCGGGGATTTCCGCAGCAGAGCTTGGAATGGTGCTGTTGGTAGGAGGCTCTACACGTGTGCCGGCTGTTGTTGAGGAGGTCAGAAGAATTACAGGAAAAGAGCCTTCACACAACCTGAATCCTGACGAGTGCGTGGCACTCGGTGCAGCAGTACAGGGTGGCAAGCTCGGTGGAGCAATTGTCGCAGGCAGTAGTGCGGCAGAGATTATACTGATGGATGTCACACCGCTTTCACTCGGAATTGAGACAGTTGGTGGTGTCTCAACCAAAATTATTGACAGAAATACGACTATTCCTACGAGATACAGCCAGATTTTTACAACTGCAGGAAGCTTCCAGACCTCTGTGGATATAAAGGTACTGCAGGGTGAGAGGCAGTTTGCAAGGGACAATAAGCTGATTGGAAACTTCAGGCTAAAGGGCATCAAGCCGGCTCCGGCAGGTGTGCCGCAGATAGAGGTGACGTTTGATATAGATGCAAACGGCATTGTGCAGGTTTCTGCAAAGGACCTGGGCACAGGAAAGCATCAGGAGATTACGATTACCGCAAGCTCAAATTTGTCTGATTCTGAGATTGAGCAGGCAATCCGCGAGGCACAGGAGTATGAGGCAACAGACGGACAGAGAAAGGCTTATATTGATGCAAGAAGTGAGGCTGATACGCTTGTGCGACAGGTGGAAAATGTCATGGCTGACAAGGAAAAAAGAAAGGCTATGGACAGCGCACAGAAAAAGAGTGTGAAATCGTCACTTTCATATGTAAAGAAGCTTATTTCAAGGACAAAGCCCACAAATGTGAGCGAAGAGCAGGCTGCCGAGATAAAGCATGCGGCAGATGAACTGAGAAATGCGGCAGCGGGATTGATTTAATTATAGTAACTACTATTATTCATTTGGCTATTTACGAGAAGCGGATTTTCATATAAAATATGGGTAAGTGGTGAGTATTCATAACCACCCTGAATAGTTATAATGTTAATTTAAATCCGAGGAAATAGAAAATGAATGCGAACGATAAAACAGAAAAGGTACTAAGAGAAATTCATATCATGCTCTCAAAGGCGGAGCCGTATAAGCCGGAGCCGAGCAGGGTGATCATAAACAAGCAGCAAATGATAGATTTACTTGCTGAGCTGAATAAGTGTATATATGCAATGCAGGATGAGTATGAGCTTACTGAGCAGAGTCGTAATCACGCAGAGAGAGAGTTCAGAAAGAAGGGGGATCAGATAGTCTGGGATGCAAGCAGAAAGGCTGAGGATGTGTATGCAGCATCGGTTATCTATACGGATGAGGCGCTTTCAAGAGTGCGTGATATCATCAATGATACCAACGAGTCACTTGAAAAGCTGTGCAAGGATATGAAGGATAAGATTGCAGAGCAGGAGAAGATAGTTAAAACTAACCAGTATGAGCTCAAGGGACAGCTTCAGGATTTGTCCGATACGGAGAAGTATCTTAAGATTATCGATGACAGAAATAAGGAGATAGAACGTCAGAAAAATGCAGGTAAGCCTGCAGAGGAGCGTACTATTGACAATGAAGAGAAGTCTATCTATGCAAACAGACAGACTGAAATCAAGGTAAATATGGATTATATCAGAAAACTGGGACTTGCTGAGGGCGAGGACCTGGGAGATGGTGTAGTGGGTGAAGTGAAGCTTGCAGACGATACACCTGATGCCGGCTCAAATCATAGCAATGATAAGGATGAAGCCAAGGCTGCCGGCTCAAAATCGTCTGTTGATGAGGATTATAAGGCAATAAGCAGAAAAGCCGGCAATCCACCTGTTATCAACACAAAGGAAGGGAAGGAGCTCACAGACGGTATCCACAGAATGTGGCAGAGCATCACCGGAAATAAAGGAAAATGAAACACACCTATGTAATATAAAGCAGCAGTTCAAAACAGAACGGCTGCTTTTTGGCTTATATTTAAAGTGGGTAATATTAAGCAGATTTTAAGAAAAACAAAGTGGATAATCTGATAAAATATAGCTGACTAACGGCAGGAGAAGGTTTCTGTTCAAAATTCATAGAAGGAGGATAATATGACAATATTAGTTTGTGATGACGACAAGGAAATAGTTGAGGCAATTGAGATTTACCTGATGCAGGAGGGTTACGACGTGGAGAAGGCTTACGACGGCATACAGGCGGTTGAAATTATGAAGAATAAAAAAATAGACCTCATGATAATAGATGTCATGATGCCAAAGCTCGACGGAATAAGAGCTACTCTGCAGATACGAAAGGAAAGCAGGGTGCCGATAATTATTCTCTCGGCAAAGACAGAGGATGCTGACAAGATTTTAGGCCTCAATGTGGGGGCTGATGATTATGTCACAAAGCCTTTTAATCCGCTTGAGCTTGTGGCAAGGGTAAAGTCACAGCTTCGCAGATATACCACTCAGTCAAGCAATGATGCAGCCGGAGACAAGGTTTATGAAGCCGGAGGCCTTTTGGTAAATGATGATTTAAAAAAGGTGACTGTGGATGGTGAGGAGGTAAAGCTCACACCGATTGAGTACAATATCCTGCTTTTACTCCTTAAAAACAAGGGAAAGGTCTACTCAATAAACGAAATATATGAGAGCATATGGAACGAGGAGGCGATAGGCGCCGACAATACAGTTGCTGTGCACATCAGACATATCAGGGAAAAAATAGAGATAAATCCTAAAGAGCCGCGATATCTGAAGGTGGTCTGGGGAGTAGGCTATAAGATAGAGGACAACAAATGAAGCAGTATACGATAGGAAAAAAAGACAGCGGTCATAGTTTTACATCAGCTATGCATGATACTTATGGTGACAGGAGTGTTTGCCACAGGCTATGCATTCAGGCACGATGCGCATGAAAATATTGATATATATACACTAATATCGCTGGCGGGCCTGGTAGGCAGCTTTGTGAGCCTGGCATATATGGCAAACGTGGCAGGCAGAAAATCAGAGGATGATTACACAATATACTATTTACCGATTGACAAGGTATACTCTGATGTGATGCTAGTGATATTTACACTGCTCATGGTATTTATGGGAAAAGTGATTTCAGGCGTAAAAAACCAGCATTTTGACTATGCATCACTCATTATGACGGCCGGCACATTTACTTTTTTGTTTGATCTGGCTTTTATTATTTTATACCAGAGCATTGTAAGGAAGATAAAAGGCAATATACTTTACACACACAGCCTGATGTACAAGGGCTATGAGCTTTTGAAAAGAGTTATTGAGAAAAAGGATATCCACACACAAAAAAATAAAGAGATAATGCGCATACAGGAGGCACTTGAAGCTATCTCGGAAGGAGCGCTTGACACTACACTCAATGTCAATGAGTTTCATGGGCAGCAGAAAAAGGTGGCGGAGGCTGTCAACCATATACGCCAGGGTCTTATGAGCTCGGTAAATGAGAGTCTTAAAAATGAAAAACTAAAGGCAGACCTAATAACAAACGTATCACATGATATAAAGACACCTCTGACTTCAATAGTCAACTATGTTGACCTGCTTAAGAGGGAAAATCTGGAAAATGAAAATGCCAAATACTATATACATGTGCTGGAGGAAAAGTCACAGCGCTTAAAGCAGCTTACAGAGGATTTGGTAGAGACATCAAAGATTACCTCGGGAAATGTGAAGCTCAATATGCAAAAGCTTGATCTGGTTGAGCTTTTATACCAGACCGGAGGTGAATTCAATGAGCGATTTGAGTCGAGAAATCTGACAATAGTTACAAAAATTCCATCAGAACAGATATTTATCTATGCGGATGGGCGTCAGCTTTACCGCTCTATTGAAAATCTGTATACTAATGCCGCAAAATATGCACTGGAAAATACAAGAGTGTATGTAGAACTTGAAAAGGCAGATAAAAAGGCAGTTTTTACAATAAAGAATGTGTCTAAGAACGAGCTTGACATAGTAAGCAACGGAAATGTAGACCTGACAGAGCGTTTTGTGAGGGGAGAGAGGTCGAGAACCACTGAAGGAAGTGGACTTGGACTTTCGATTGCAAAGAATCTGACCCATTTGATGGGAGGAAAATTCGAAATTAAGGTAGATGGTGATTTATTTATTGCCACAATTACCTATAATATTATATAATAGTAAATAAAAGAATTTTGAAATACACATACGGAGGTAGAATAAGTGAAATTATATGAAAATGGTGCTTACCTTTTAAACGGTAAGGAAGTAATAATTGATGGACCGGAGGCTCAGGCAGCTGTCAAAAGCAAGACCGGCATGGACATCGATAAACAGACAGCTAAGCAGGAGACAATTGCTTACGGTATTTTAAAGGAGCACAATACATCCGGCAATATGGACAAGCTTCAGATTAAGTTTGATAAGCTTACATCGCATGATATCACATTTGTAGGTATCATCCAGACAGCACGAGCTTCAGGACTTGAGAAATTCCCTATCCCGTATGTACTTACAAATTGTCACAACAGCCTTTGTGCAGTTGGTGGAACAATCAATGAGGACGACCACATGTTTGGTCTCACATGTGCAAAGAAGTACGGTGGAATATATGTACCACCTCATCAGGCAGTTATCCATCAGTTTGCACGAGAGATGCTTGCCGGTGGCGGAAAAATGATACTTGGTTCTGATTCACATACACGTTATGGTGCACTTGGTACTATGGCAGTCGGCGAGGGTGGACCTGAGCTTGTTAAGCAGCTTCTTGAACAGACATATGATATTGATATGCCTGAGGTAGTAGGTATTTACCTGACAGGAGAGCCAATCAAGGGCGTTGGACCACAGGATGTCGCACTTGCAATTATCGGAGAGGTATTCGGAAACGGATTTGTAAAGAACAAAGTTATGGAGTTTGTAGGACCGGGTGTGTCTAATCTGAGCGTTGACTTCCGTATAGGTGTCGATGTTATGACAACAGAGACTACATGTCTTTCTTCTATCTGGAGAACAGATGACCAGGTTAAGGAATTCTTTGAGATTCACGGTAGGGCTGAGGACCACAAGGAGCTTAATCCGGGTGAGGTGGCTTACTACGACAGATTTATTGAGATTGATTTAAGCCAGATCCGCCCAATGATAGCTATGCCATTCCACCCTAGCAATACCTATACTATCGATGAGCTCAATGCAAACCTCATGGATATTCTCGATGACTGTGAGAAGAGAGCTGAGGTAAGCTTTGACGGCAAGGTGAAGCTTGATTTAAAGAGTAAGGTAAGAGACGGAAAACTGTATGTAGACCAGGGAATCATCGCAGGCTGTGCAGGCGGTGGATTTGAGAATATCTGCGATGCGGCTGACATATTAAACGGACATTCAATCGGAGCAGACGAGTTTACACTGAGTGTTTACCCGGCATCTACTCCAATATACATGGAGCTTGTGAAAAACGGAGCTGTAGCAAAGCTTCTTGAGACAGGTGCAATCGTAAAGACTGCTTTCTGCGGACCTTGCTTTGGTGCAGGAGATACACCTGCCAACAACGCATTCTCTATCCGTCATTCAACAAGAAACTTCCCTAACAGAGAGGGTTCTAAGGTACAGAACGGACAGATCAGCTCAGTGGCACTCATGGATGCACGTTCAATCGCTGCAACAGCAGCAAACAAGGGCTTCCTTACATCAGCAGCGGATATTGATGTCAACTTTACAAAGCCAAAATATTTCTTTGACAAGACTATATATGAGAACCGTGTATTTGACAGCCATGGAGTGGCAGATCCTTCAGTTGAAATACAGTTCGGACCAAACATCAAGGACTGGCCGGCAATGAGCGCGCTTCCTGAGAATATGCTCCTTAAGGTGGTTTCAGAGATTCATGATCCTGTTACTACAACAGATGAGCTCATTCCTTCAGGAGAGACATCTTCATATCGTTCAAACCCTCTTGGACTTGCAGAGTTTGCACTTTCAAGAAAGGATCCTGAGTATGTAGGCAGAGCAAAGGAAATCCAGAAGGCCCAGAAGGCTATAGAGAGTGGTGAGTGCGCAGGAAAGGCTGTTCCTGAGGTTGCTGAAATCATGGGAGTAGTAAAGAAAAAATTCCCTGAGGCAAGCCATGAGAATATGGGCTTCGGAAGCACAATTTTTGCTGTTAAGCCGGGTGACGGCTCAGCAAGAGAGCAGGCTGCCAGCTGCCAGAAGGTACTCGGAGGCTGGGCAAATATCGCAAACGAGTATGCCACAAAGAGATACCGTTCAAACCTTATCAACTGGGGAATGCTTCCATTCATCATCGATGAGGGAGAGCTTCCGTTCCACAACCTCGACTATATCTTCCTTCCGGGAATCAAGAAGGAAATCGAGGATGCAAAGACGGAGTTTGAGGCATATGTTGTCAAGGATGGTGAATTAAAGCCATTTACACTGAAGATGGGTGAGCTCACAGATGATGAAAGAGAGATAATATTAAAGGGATGTCTCATCAACTATAATCGTAAATAAGGAGAGTTTAATCCGATGGAAGAAACCGGAAAAGCTGGTAAAAAATCAAACATTGAGATAAATGCAGATAAGGGTGCGAAGCAGAATTCGCACCCGGGGCGTGAGGAATGGCCACATCTGATCAGAATAGGTGTCATGGTATTTGTCACGTTTGCAGTCAGTATACTGTTTTTCTTTGCACTGTACAGATTTGAGGGCTTTGCAGGCATATGGAGCAAGCTGCTTGCGGCAGCAATGCCTATTATAATGGGACTTGTGCTTGCATACCTGATGAATCCTGTCATGCTGTGGCTGGAAAGATGCTTTAAAAAGCTTCTTTCCAAAAAGATGAAAAGCGAAAGCAAGCTGCGAAAGGTTTCAAGAGCTCTTGCAATCACAGGCTCGGTTATTATTCTTGTAGCGATTATTTCGCTCCTCATTGCGGCTATTGTGCCTTCTGTCATAGCAAGTATATCGGGACTTATGAAGACACTGCCAAATGATGTTGCGGCATTCATTAACATGATAAAGAACGGCAATTTCGGGGACAGCAAAATTGCTGAGCTCGCGAGCACAGGTTTACAGAATGCAACCGACTACATTGAGGATTATGCCACAGAAAAACTGATTCCTGAGGCACAGAAGTATGTTGCACAGATTACAACCGGTGTGATTTCGGTAGTCAGAGGCTTATTTAATTTTATTATCGGAATAATCGTGATGGTCTATGTGATGAGTATTCAGGAGACTCTTGCAGGACAGAGCAAAAAGATAATATATGCTGTCTGCAAGCCAAAGACAGGCAATATCATCATTGAGACGATCAGAAAGACAAATGAGATTTTTGGAGGCTTCATAAGCGGTAAGATTATAGATTCACTGATTATAGGTGTGATTGCATATTTCGGATGTCTGATTTTAAGGATTCCATCATCGGTGCTCGTTGCAGTGATTATCGGCGTCACAAATGTGATTCCGGTATTCGGACCGTTTATCGGTGCAATTCCATCGTTACTCATAGTAGTAATTCAGAGTCCGTGGCATGCGCTTTATCTCCTGATATTTATTGTCGTGCTGCAGCAGGTGGATGGCAATATAATAGGGCCTAAGATACTTGGCTCATCTACCGGTCTTTCGACCTTCTGGGTTATGTTTGCCATACTAATCGGCGGAGGAATGTTTGGTTTTCTTGGAATGTTACTTGGTGTTCCAACCTTTGCTGTGATATACTATATTGTGAAAAGAGTTGTTAATTATGCTCTCAGGAAAAAGAAGCTTCCTGAGGACACAAGGGATTATACAAAGACAACAGGCGTAGATACAAAAAATAATAAGCTTAAATACGAGTAGGTGAAATAAGTGGATAAATACGAATACAATCTCAAGCTGGATCAGATAAAAGCCCTAAGCGCCGAGGAGGGCTATATGAGCGCAGCAGAGATTGCGGATAGCATAAATTGGAACAAAATTAAAAATGTAAATACACTCGTTAAAATCGGCGAAATCTACGAGAAGGCCGAAAGATACCAGGATGCAAGGGACATACTTTTAATGGCCTATGACCGTTCACCAATCGGCAGGATGATTATATACAGACTGGCTGAGGTCGCCATCAAGATGGGGGATTATGATGCTGCTACAGAGTATTATGATGAGTTTGTTGAGATAGCGCCTCATGATGATATGAAGTATGTATTAAGATATGCCATCAAAAAAGGGCAGGGAGCTTCATTTGATGAGCTTATCACTATTCTTGAAGAATACAAGGATGAAGAATACACTGAGGAGTGGGCATATGAGCTTGCATATCTATACCACAAGGCCGGAAAAGCCGATAAGTGTATAGATGCCTGCGATGAGCTCATTCTGTGGTTCGGAGACGGACCATATGTGGAGCGTGCGCTGGAGCTTAAGATGCTTTATCAGCCACTTACCAAGGCTCAGGAGGAAAAGTACAGACGATTCAAGGCAGAGAAGGAAAAGCCGGCTAAGATAAAGGATGAGGCTGAGGTCACTGAGATAGGTGCCATGGAGATGGTAAAGGGCGGAGAGATAGTGCATGATGACGTAACTATTCCGCAGATTACTGTAAATCAGGAGAAGTTCAATACTGTAAATTTACAGCAGGAGATTGCCAAGGGTATGCAGCAGATCATGGAGGCCAAGGGCAAGAATGAAGTTGCTGATACGATGGATACCATCAAAAAGATAGTTGAGGATATTCCTTATCTCAAGCTCGAAAAGGAGCAGGAAGAGTATGTACAGCAGCCGGAAGAGACAGAGCATATCGCTACAGATGAAGAGATAGATGGTTCACTTAAGTTGAATTTCAAGGAGCTTTTGGGTGAAGACGCTGACGGACAGATGTCTATGGTCATGAGTGAAAAGACTCAGCTTGAGCATCAGATTACAGGACAGATGTCTATACAGGATGTGCTTGAAGAATGGGAAAAGACCAGACATGCGGCTGAAATTGCACTTAAAGAGGCTGAGCAGCAGAAACTTGAGTCAGCTAAGGCAAGAGCACTTCAGGAGGCAGGAGACATCATGGAGAGACTAAATGATGTCATTCCAAAGCTGGATGCAGGTGTCACTCCGAAGGAACTTCTTGAGGAGGAGTATTTGAAGGTCCCGGTTGATATTATAGAGCAGAAAGCTGCCGTGAAGGAGCCTGAAGAAGAGCAGAAACCGGATATGCAGGAGCTTTATGCAGAGGAGACTGTGGATGAAGTACAGGAGCCGCAGGAAGCACCGGAAGAGGCTATAGACGAAGTGCAGGAGTCACAGGAAGCACCGGAGGATACTATAGACGAAGTACAGGAGTCACAGGAAGCACCGGAAGAAGCTATAGAAGAAGTGCAGGAGTCACGGGAAGTACCGGAAGAGGCTGCAGATGAAGCAAAGGAACCGGTTGGAGAGCCGGAGGATATAATTATGGCAGAGGAGTCTGAGAAAGACGAGATACTCATGCAGCCGACTACCATGATGCCTGAAATAACAGATGATATGTTAAATGTCGATGATGATACATCAGATGATGAGACTTCACAGGAGAAAGAAAACGTTTCTGAGAAGAGAGATTTTGATCATGTGACATCATTTATCGAGCAGGAAATAGCCAAGATGACAGCAAAGAATCCGGGACTGGAGAAGAAGCTGGATATGGCTAAGACAAGAAAAATGCCGGATATTTCATTGCCGGAGGATTTAGAGAGCGAAGAAGATGACTCGAAATTGAAAGAAACAAAACATATAAAAGAGCTTACAAGCGAACAGAAAGCTATATTTTCATATTTCATACCGGTAAAGGGTATGGAGGATCAGATCTGCAAGGCATATAATGCAGTGCTTGATCATTTCAACAGGAAAGAAAACGCATCCACAGGCAACCTGATTATACAGGGAGAGCAGGGTTGCGGAAAGACAATGCTTGCTACAAGCTTTATAAAGGTATTACAAAAAGATGGTGAACAGCTTACAGGAAAGATGGGCAAGATTGATGCTGCCGCACTCAATAAAAAGGATGTGCAGCAGGTAGTCAGAAAGATAACAGGAGGCTGTCTCATCATAGAAAGAGCCGGTGATATCGACCGCAGCATAGCTGCCCAGCTATCATTTTTGATGGAGCATGATATTACAGGAACACTCTATATACTTGAGGATACATCAAAGGGTATAAAGAAGGCTCTCTCAATGGATGAGGGCTTTGCATCCAAGTTCACGGAAAAGATATCGGTTCCTATTTTTACAAATGATGAACTCGTATTGTTTGCCAAATCGTACTCTGCAGAGCTTGGGTACAAGATAGATGAGATGGCTATTCTGGCATTGCATAACAGAATCAGCAATATTGAGAGGATAGACCAGGCTACCACTCTGACAGAGGTCAAGGATATAATTGACGAGGCCATAGACAGGGAGGCTCACAGCGGACTTAAGAAGGCTATAAGTATTCTGACAGCCAGGCGATATACAGATGATGACCGAATTGTACTCAAAGAGGATCATTTCAGGGAAAAATAAATACTTATGGGGGGTATATATATGTGTAATTTTACAGCAATGGATTGTTACCTGTTTGGTCAGGCAACACACTATGATATCTACAAGAAGATGGGTGCTCACTTAGCTGAGCGTAAAGGAAAAAAAGGAGTGTGCTTTGACGTCTGGGCGCCACATGCGAGGGAAGTATACGTGTTTGGTGAGTTTAACGACTGGAATGAGACCAGTCATGAGATGAAGCGTGTAGAGCCGGAAACCATGGGAGTGTATGAGCTTTTTGTACCGGGAGCGCAAAAGGGTCAGATGTATAAGTTTATTATAGTCACTGAACAGGGTGATAAGCTGTACAAGGCGGATCCATACGCAAACTACGCAGAGCTTCGTCCGGGAACAGCGTCAATCATCACAGATATCGAGCACTTCACATGGACTGACAAAGAGTGGATGGATAAGAGAGCAGCAAAGTCAGATGCTGATGTATATTCTTCACCTATGGCTATATATGAGTGTCATCCGGGCTCATGGATGAGACATCCGGGCAGGGATGATGAGGGCTTTTATACATACAGGGAGCTTGCAAAATCACTCATATCCTATGTGAAAACTATGGGATATACACATATTGAGCTTATGGGTATTTCAGAGTATCCGTTTGATGGCTCATGGGGATATCAGGTGACAGGCTACTATGCACCTACATCGAGGTATGGAGAGCCTGAGGATTTTGCATACTTTGTTGATCAGTGCCATAAAAATAATATCGGAGTAATCCTCGACTGGGTACCTGCACATTTCCCAAAGGATGCGCATGGACTTGCCAATTTCGATGGAACAGCCACATATGAGTATGCAGACCCAAGAAAGGGAGAGCATCCCGACTGGGGCACAAAGATATTTGACTACGGTAAGAATGAAGTAAAGAACTTCCTTATCGGAAGTGCACTTATGTGGATAGAAAATTACCACGTAGACGGACTCCGTGTGGATGCAGTTGCGTCAATGCTTTATCTTGACTATGGAAAGAACGACGGACAGTGGGTGCCAAACAAGTTTGGAGGAAATAAGAACCTCGAGGCAGTAGAGTTTTTCAAGCATATCAATACACTCATACTTGGAAGAAATCACGGAACTGTAATGATAGCCGAAGAGTCTACCGCATGGCCAAAGGTAACAGGCAAGGTAGAGGAAGACGGACTGAACTTCAGCTACAAATGGAACATGGGATGGATGCATGACTTCCTTGATTATATGAAGCTGGATCCATATTTCCGTAAAAATAACCACAACAAGATGACATTTGCGATGAGCTATAATGAGAGTGAGAAATATATTCTGGTACTGTCACATGATGAGGTGGTACATCTGAAGTGTTCTATGCTCAACAAAATGCCGGGCTTAGAAGGGGATAAATTCAAGAACCTCATGGCAGGATATGCATTTATGATGGGACACTGTGGAAAGAAGCTTCTTTTCATGGGACAGGAGTTTGCACAGAAGCAGGAGTGGAGTGAGGAAAGAGAACTCGACTGGTATCTGCTTGAGAATCCGGAGCATAAAAAGATCCAGAACTGGGTAAAGGAGCTGCTTCACCTCTATAGGAGAAACCGCTGTCTGTATGAGCTGGATTCAAGCTGGGAAGGCTTTGAATGGATAAATGCAAACGATGCAGACAGAAGCATCTTCAGCTTTATCAGAAAGAGCAAGGATGGCAAGAATAATATGCTCTTTGTCATCAATTTCACACCGGTAGAGAGACCTGATTACAGAGTCGGAGTGCCAAAGCACAAGACATATCAGCTGGTATTAGACAGTGAGGATCCTAAGTTTACCGGGAAAACGGTACAGGAGCCTGTGAAGAAGGCTGCAAAAGGCAGAGGTAAAGCAAAACAGTCATACAAGAAGCTGGATTATAAGGCAGTTAAATCAGAGTGTGATGGCAGACCGTTTTCATTTGCTTATCCACTTGCGCCTTACGGAGTTGCTGTATTTAAATACTAATATACCGGTAAACAGCAGGGTAAAGGACCGCGCCAATTTAAGGCGCGGTCTTTATTTTTGCGTATTATATGTCGATATATAATAAAAAGATAACTATTCAGAACCACCCCCTCACATATGAGAAAAAAATATCCATAAATAAAGGCTGCAGAGATGGTATATATGCAGGGCACGGAGCAGGAAATATGCAGATAGAGAATTTGATTAATAAAAGCACAGATACGAAAAATACGGACACAAAAACCATAAATGACATGACAACGGGTATGCGTGTGTCAGACTACATAAAGACAGACAGTAGTGACAATATGTCAAAAAAGGCGGCTGTTGTCGGTTCGTCAAACTCTGTTGATATGTCGGATACGATATATGCAAGACCACAGGCTAAAAATGAAGCCGGGAACAGCGATGACACAGATATGGCAGAAAATCTGCTAAATGACATGAATCAGACCTCAGAAAACAGGCGAAATGATATGATTGTCACTGCAAGCACCACCACGAGTGATGATTACAAAGCTGCAAAGGATGACGGCTACGATGTCATTGTCACTGAGACCGATAAGATAAAAGCAGTGCTGGCAAAGGCAGGTGTAGATATATCCATATATGGAGATGATCTGAGCATGGAGCAGCTTACAGACATCACGGGAAGCCAGACTGAAGCGGCCATGCTTGTCAATCAGATGAAAGCATATGATATTCCTGCTACAGATGATAATATAAAGGCAGGTACAGATGCCATAGACCGGGCAAAGAGCCTTACAAATATATCCAATGAGACAAAGGCATATCTGGTCAGAAATAACATGAATCCGACGGTTTCCAATGTATACAAGGCTACGTACAGCAGCAGTCAGGTACAAGATTACAGGCAGAAAACCAAAATGACGGAGATATCAGATGAGCTGTTTGAGGAGCTTAAGCCACAGCTTAAACAGATATTAGAGGAAGCTCATATAGACAGTAGTGATGAGAATCTGAATCAGTGCAGATGGCTGATAGATGAAGATATAGCCGTTACACCTGATAATGTGCTGCTTGCGAATCAGGTAGACTGCATCAACGCAGCAGAAGAAAATGTGAGCAGTGATTTTTATGCAAGGGCAGTGACAGAAGCACTGGCAATGGGAAAAAAGGCTACAGATGCCACTATGTCACAAGATGGTCTGACATTTGACATGGCAAAGAAAGCCTGTGATGTATTAGGTGAGGCGACCGCAGATGACATTGTCACATTAGAGTCAGATAACATACCTGTCACGATAGAGAATCTGTCAAAGCTTATAGCTGCAAGAGGCAAGGATAGTGCAGCATCGCAAGCCTCAGCGAATAAAGCTGCGGATAATCAGATTACAGACAGCCGGGAAGCAAGGCTTGTGACAGCTCAAAGAAAGCTTGAGGAAGCGAGACTTTCCATGACAGCAGAAGCCAACCTTTCACTCATAAAAAAAGGAGTTTCAATAGACACAGAGCCTATTGAACGTGTAGTGGAGCTGCTTAAGCAGCAGGAAAATAAATACTACGGAGCGCTGTTTGGTGAGAGCAGTGTAGAGGCATCTGATGATAGGGTACGTATGTACAATAATGTCTGTGATATTTTCAATCAGATGAAGCAGCAGCCGGCGTATGTACTGACCCTGGAATCCGCTGATGACACTGTGTATGAGCTGTATACAGCAGGCAAAGCAATGAAGCAGTCATTAGAAGCAGCAGCCTCAGGATATGAGACTCTTATGACATCACCGCGGGCAGATATGGGAGATAGTATGTCAAAAGCATTTCAGAATGTGGATGATATACTTAAAGAGCTTCAGATAGATACATCTGAAAGCAATCGCAGGGCTGTGCGGATACTTGCGTACAATAGTACCGACATCACAGAGGACAATATAAAGCAGATAAAGTCTGTAGATGAGCAGGTGCAGAGAGCATTCAGCGATATGACACCGGCGGTGACGATTGAGATGATAAAAAGAGGCATATCACCGCTTGATATGAGCATGAGTGACATAAGTGACACTGCCAGACGGATAAAATCAGAAAATCCTGACGAAAAGGATGAGAAATTCAGCGAGTTTCTCTGGAAGCTTGAAAAGAAAAATGAAATCTCAGAGGAGGAAAGAGACTCATATATAGGCATATACAGGCTTATTTCACAGGTGGAGCAGTCAGATGGTGCTGTGATAGGCTCACTTGTTAATCAGGGAGCAGATATTACAATGAAAAATCTGCTTACAGCGGTCCGGGTACGAGGAAAGAGTGCCATGGACTATAAGGTGGACGATACCTTTGCCGGAGTGGACAGTGTAAGCAGTGGCATTAAAATTGACTCACAGATAGAAAGCGCATATCATACAAACTGCCTAAGGGATGTGCTTGATACACTTTCACCTGAGAAAATGGAGTTTATGCAGTATGACAGCTGGCTTGATATGACTCCGGAGCAGTTAAGGCAGGCTGTATATGAGGCAGACGAGGATAACGCACTGTCAGAGCAATATGCCACAGAACAGCTAAGACAGTTCAATCAGGCAGTTTCGGTGCCTGAGAACGTATATGCTTTTCTAGAGAAATATGATGTAAAAACAACCGCGGTAAACCTCATGGCTGCGTCACGGCTAATGAAAAATCCGTCAGAGGCAGTAAGAAATCTCTGGGAGCGTGGAGACAGTGCTACGGCAAGGGCTCTTTTGGATGAGACTCTCAGACGGTTTTCTGAGTCGGTCAAAAATCCAAAGGAGCTTGCGCAGGCGCAGGAAACGCTGGCTGATACAGCAGAGCATGTTATGGATTCGATGATTATAGAGGATAGGCACACCGGTTCAATAGACCTCAGACAGATGAAGCTATTATGCAGTCAGCTAAGGATAGCTTCAAATATGTCGAGACAGGAAAACTATATTGTACCAATAGAGACTGCAGACGGGGTCACAGGTATGAAGCTTAGTATAGTAAGAGGCGAGGATAAAAAGGGCATGGTTGACATATTCCTTGAGGATAAAAAATGCGGCAGAGTAGCTGCATATTTTGAGGCAAAGGAAAACTCAGTATCTGCTATGATAGTCACAGACGATGAGCAGACTAAAAAGCTGTTTGAAGATAATATCACTATGTTTGAGGCAGGAATAAGTGATGGTGAACAGCGTGTGCGCATAGATGTGGCACTGGAGCATGATATATCTGCAAAAGAGTCTAAGATGTCAGATATGAAATCGAATACTGAGTCAGATAATGAGACTAAAAAGCAGCTTGATGGCAGTGAAAGTGTCCAGACAACCAGACTATATCACATCGCAGAGCAGTTTATTGTAAATGTCCAGAGGGTGATTGCGCAAGATAGTCTGTAACACCGATATATATTGCATGTGCCAGGTCATCCTGATAGTTTTTGTCAGTAAGAAGAAGTGTCTCAGCAGGATTACTCAAGAATCCACATTCTACGATTACGGTCGGGGATGTGGATTTTTTAAGTATAAAGTATTCTTTATTGGGCTTAATGCTTCGTGGCTTTGCGACACAAAGAGAAGTGTTTAAAGCTCCAAGGACAGAGGATGCGAGCTCTTTTCCTGCATCAGAGGCTTCATAATAGAATACCTGTGGACCGCAGCTTGAATTGTCCTCAAAGCTGTTTTGATGGATACTGATGCTGACTGCCACATTGCTTTTAGACATCAGGGCAGTTCTCTTTGTGAGATCATCTGTCTTTGGATGCTTGGAATTATCCGGGGCGAGGTCGCAGTCGGTGGTTCTGGTCATGACAACAGTAAAGCCTCTGTTTTCAAACAGCTGTTTAAGAGCCATTGCAATACTGAGGTTGACATCCTTTTCCATGACGCCGGAGGTGGAAATCTTACCGGGATCACTTCCACCATGTGCTGGTTGTAGTTTACGCAAATTGTGATATGTATTCCCCAGTATATATGGGGAGTTAGAAATGTATTGAGATTAGATAGCCTTTTTCTCCAAGTCCTCACAGTAAACGCTTGAAAATAAATGTTCCAGTTCATTTCCGAAGTTGTATGAGATTTTAAGTTTGCGGTTTTCATAAACTGTTATCTGGTCTATCATTTCCACATAATATCTCTATCTAATTCTTCAATGTCTTTCAGTTCCAACAACCGCCTTAACCACGGTGTTTCAAAACATTCTTCTGTTACACTTTCCTTTTCTTTTCTTCCAGCGTTTCAATCTGTTTGGAGTAAAGCGTTTCTTTTTGTTGATAGTCCTCTCGATAAGAAAGAAATTCTTCTTTAGAAATCAGTTCGTCTTTGTAATCTTCATAAATTGACTTTTTCAGTTTCTTTACTCTTTCAAGTTCTGTTTTTAACTTTTGTCAGTTCTATGTCAGTTGATTTTCTGATTTTTGTTGCTGTGAAAGATTGTGATTTTACAAGCTCCTGCAAATTCTCTACATTGCGGATAATCTGCTTTAAATCGCCCAGCACAATATCATTCAATACTTGAAATGGGAGAGTATGCGGAGTGCAATAGTCCTTTCCACTTCTTTTGTAAGTTCCACAATAGAATGAATAAGACCTGCTTCCGTCTGCACGTCGTCCAGAAATTTTTTCATCATTGCCCGACCACAATCGCCACACTTTATAAAGCCTGCAAAGATATTTTTATTTGTTTCCTAAGTCAATATCCCTATGCTTCTTTGTTCAGTCAGTTTTTGTACCTTATCCCACAGTT
>ENA-OQHK01000059-OQHK01000059.1-human-gut-metagenome-genome-assembly--contig:-NODE-59-length-23233-cov-3.150956_pt1 | contig 23233 bp, 29 predicted proteins | sample MGYA00242562_ERZ504715 | MGnify/ENA primary metagenome ERZ504715 (study PRJEB26092, sample SAMD00036445) | human gut metagenome | host: Homo sapiens | study: EMG produced TPA metagenomics assembly of...
GAAAGCACTAATTAATTTTATTGATTTTTTGTCATATCATGATATGATTAGACAATGTAAAGGAGTGCAGACTATGCAATTAAAAGAATCAGGTGAAATGTACCTTGAAACAATATATGTTCTTTCAAAAAAGAGCAATTATATAAGATCAATTGATGTATGTGAAGAAATGGGATATTCAAAGCCGAGCGTCAGCCGTGCCGTTGGTCTTCTCAAAGAGGGCGGTTATCTTAAAGTCGGCGATGACGGCTCGCTTATTCTTACCGACCTCGGCAGGGAAATTGCAGAAAAAACATATGAAAGACACACCGTTCTTTCAAAGCTCTTTGTTATGCTCGGAGTTAATCCCGAAACTGCCGCCGCAGATGCCTGCAAAATGGAACACATTATCAGCGACGAAACCTTTGCCGCATTGAAAAATCACCTTGAAAATCATATGCAGTAAAAGGCTGAATAATTACCGAATATTACACACAAAAGGCTGACGATTTCTCGTCAGCCTTTGTTTTTTACTCAACTGCTTTCAATAAGGCGATACACTTTTTTGATTGATTCAACAATTCGACACGCTTAAATAAAACGACAAAAATAACAATAGTACAAATTATTACAACTGCCTTTTTCATAAGAACACCTCGTCATTATAAAATATCATCAAATGAACTTTGTTAGCCAATTATCCAAGAATTTCACCTGTTCAGCTTTATGAAACCAATGTTCACCGCCATTCATAACAGTAAGGTCAGCATTTATCTTCTTTGCAAATTTATTGATTGTTTCAAACGATGTAAGGTTATCATTTTCACCGTACAAAATTGAGGTGAGAACATTCCAAGAAATTTGGTTTTCACGAACATAGCAAAGATATTCCCAAGATAAAGTTTCACCAAATTCAGTAGAGATTGTTTCCTTATCACGAAGTTCATTCTCTGTTACATTCGCCCATTTCATCATATTGGTAATGAGGTTTTCCATATCTACAACAGGCGAAATAAACATAGCTTTGTCAATCTGTTTATCTGAAAAGGCATTCATAGAATAAAATGCACCTATGCTATTCGCAATCAGAACTATATAATCATAATTTTTGCAATAATTATCGAACAGATTTGTAAATTCCTGTTTTTGCATCCCACGGTGTTTCTGATTTATAGTCAAAGCCTATAACATCATATTCAGGTAGCAAAGGTTTGTAATGCTCCGATTCTGTAGCATTACCACCCTTTCCGTGTACATATACAGCCAGTTTACGCATTTAAAATTCTCCTTTTGCGGAACAATATCAACGCTTGCGGAATAATGCAAAGGCGATTTGCGGAACAATAGAACTGTCTTTTTGCTTTATTCGCATTAAAATTTCATTGTGAGAGAAATTCTGTTCTTTTCGGGATCAACCGAAAGAACCTTTACATTTACAACATCACCGACTTTGAGAACTTCGCTCGGGTGCTTGATGTACTTATCGCAAATCTGCGAAATATGAACAAGTCCGTCCTGATGAACACCGATATCGACAAATGCGCCGAAATCGATTACATTTCTGACCGTGCCTTTAAGCTCCATTCCCTCTTTCAAATCCTTGATATCGAGAATATCACTTCTGAGCATTGGTGCAGGCAGTTCGTCACGGGGATCTCTGCCCGGTTTGGAAAGTTCTTTTACAATATCGTCAAGGGTTGGAAGTCCGATTCCGAGAACATCGGCAAGTGACTTTGTTCCCTTTGCCTTTACTCTCTGCTGAATATCGGAAAAGTTGCCTGATTTTATTTCTTTGTCAGAATATTCAAGAAGCCCTAAAAGTTCTTTTGCACTCTTGTAGCTTTCGGGGTGAACGCCTGTGTTATCAAGCGGATTTCTGCTTTCGGGAACACGCAAAAATCCTGCACACTGCTCAAACGCTTTAGGTCCGAGTTTCGGAACTTTCTTGAGTTCTGCTCTTGATGAGAACGCACCGTTTTCTTCACGGTAAGCAACAATATTCTTGCACACGGTTGCGTTAAGTCCCGACACTCTCGACAAAAGTGCAGGCGATGCCGTATTAAGGTCTGCACCAACCGAGTTTACGCAGTCCTCTACAACACCGTCAAGTGTTTCACCGAGTTTTTTCTGCGGCATATCGTGCTGATACTGACCGACACCGATTGCCTTAGGCTCAATCTTAACAAGTTCTGCAAGAGGATCCTGAAGTCGTCTTGCAATTGACACGGCACTTCTGAGTGTGAGATCAAGGTCGGGAAGTTCTGTTGCGGCAAGCTTTGATGCCGAATAAACCGACGCACCTGCCTCGCTGACTACCATATAATAAACGGGGTGGTCAGCTTCTTTGATTGTTTCGGCTGTGAACATCTCGGTTTCCTTGCTTGCAGTACCGTTGCCGATTGAAATAATATCAACATGATGCTTTTTGATGAGGCGGAGCAAGGTCTGCTTTGACTCCTGAATTTTTTTGTCTGAATGTGTAGGATAAATTACGGTTGTATCAAGCACCTTGCCTGTGCTGTCAACAACGGCAGTCTTACAGCCTGTGCGATATCCCGGATCAAGTGCAAGCACGGTTTTGCCCTTTACAGGCGGCTGCATAAGCAGCTGCTTGAGGTTTACGGCAAAAACCTTCATAGCATTTTCGGAGGCGGTATCTGTAAGGTCGTTTCTGACCTCACGCTCAATTGAGGGATAAATAAGTCGCTGATAAGCGTCTGTGCAAGCCTCACGGATAATGTCTGAACAAAGCTGATTTTTGTCTGTAATCATTGCTCTGAAAATTGAATTAAGCGGTTTTTCGCTGTCGGTTTCAACGCTGACTTTGAGAAAGCCCTCTTTTTCGCCACGATTCACGGCAAGTACTCTGTGACCTGCAATCTTTTTAACAGGCTCTTTGTAGTCATAATAATTTTTGTAAACGCTGTCCTTTTCTTCATCTGTTGCAACAGACACAAGCACACCGTTTGCGTTTGTAAGATTTCTTATTCTCTTACGGATTTCCGCATTATCCGACACAAGTTCTGCAATGATATCCATTGCGCCCTGAATTGCATCTTCAACGGAGGTAACTCCCTTTTCTTCGTCAATATAATCAACTGCCGACTTTGACGGATCAAAACCTTTTTCCTGCTTTAAAATATCGTTAGCAAGCGGTTCAAGTCCCTTTTCCTTTGCAATTGACGCCCTTGTCTTTCTCTTTGGACGGTACGGACGGTAAATATCCTCAAGTTCGCTTAGTGTGGCAGCCTTGTCAAGTGCAAGGTTGATTTCATCGGTAAGCTTTTCCTGTGCGTCAATGAGTGAACGGATTTCATCTCTGCGCTTGTCAAGTCCTCTTAAATATTCAAGCTTTTCGGCAAATTCACGAATCAACTGGTCATCCATTGAACCGTGCATTTCCTTTCTGTATCGTGCAATAAAAGGAATAGTGTTGCCGTCATCAAGCAATGTGATGATGTTTTTGGCATACTCCTCTTTAATATTAAACTGCTGTGAAAGAATCTGTGAATAATCCATTATATCCTCCGTTTTTGTTTGGTAAGGCTTATTATAACATACTTTTAAATAATTTGCACTAAAAAGAAACGAGCAGTCAAAACGACTGCTCTCATGAATTATTTATGTTTATGTATTTTAAGCACTTTTCTTTTTGCGAATATAGGCAAAATAGAGCGGAAGTCCCACAAAGACCATACCGCCGATTATGTTGCCGATTGTAACGAACAGCAGAGATTCACAGCCCGAAAGGTTTGCAAGATTCTGACATTGCTGTGCCGTAATACCGTAAAGCTCCTGAGCTTTTGCAACATATTCGGGATTCATTGCCGCCATAACACCTGTCGGAATATAGAACATATTTGCAACGCAGTGTTCAAATCCGCAGACTACGAATGCACAAATCGGAAAAAATACGCCGAAAATCTTACCTATTGCATCTGTTGCGCCTGTTGCCATAACGATTGCAAGGCACACGAGAATGTTACAAAGTATGCCGCTGATAATTGCCGTTGCAGGATTGATTGTTGTTTTGGCAAGTGCAACCTTGATTGTAAAGGCACCGAGTCCGCCGTTTGAATAATTGAGCTGTCCCGAAAAAAATATCAGCAAATCAATAATCATTGCACCGACAAAATTTGAAATATAAACCGTAACAAGATTCTTTATCATTGAAACAGGCTTAATTTTCTTTTCAAGTGTCGGAATAATCATAAGGCAATTGCCTGTAAAGAGTTCACTTCCCGTAAACACAACGAGCATAAGTCCCACGGGGAAGATTACGCCTGCAACCACTCTTGCAAGCCCCACATCGGCAACTCCGTGCATTGCAACATCGCTTGCCGCACCGCCGAATGCGATAAATGCGCCTGCCATAAGTCCGAGCAAAATCATTTTCGGCAGAGAAAGCATTGATTTTGTTACACCTGATTTTGACACCAGCGACGCAATTTCAGCCGGTGAATTAAATCTGCTGTCCATTAAAAAACCTTCTTCAATTAGTTTATCAATTGTTGCAAAATTTACTGCCATTCGGCAATAAACCGCAAAATCACAGGATACATATTATCACAAAAGCAAAGTGTTTGTCAATTAATATGCGATTATCTGTAACATTGCACACAAAAGGCTTTACAAATTGTCAAATACAGTTTATAATCATAGTGCAGATATTACACAACCTAAAGATGTGTAATATTCGTAATCAGAGTGAGAATAATCACATACAAAACGGGAGCTGTTACCGGCTGAGAGGAAATTCGATTTCGACCGTCAACCTGATTTGGATAATGCCAACGAAGGGACATATCAAGCTTGAAGTGTACGCACTTGGAGTATGTCTTTTTGGCATACTCCTTTTTTGTTGTGTTTTTTCTCCGAAAGAATTTTATTTTAAGGAGTAGTTTTAATGAAAACGAACAATAAGAAAAATGCACTTGTTATGTGCGAATGTGCAATTATGATTGCACTTGCGGCAGTTTTAAGCTTTGTAAAAATCTTAGAGCTTCCCTACGGCGGCAGTGTTACCGCATTCAGCATTGTTCCGATTGTAATTATCTCATATCGTCACGGTGTAAAATGGGGATTGCTTTCGGGATTTGTATTCAGCATTATTCAGCTTATTCAGGGAGCTTCAACCCTTTCATACGCAACTTCATTCTGGGCAGCCGTAACAATCATTCTCTTCGACTATGTAATTGCATTCACGGTTATCGGCCTTGCAGGCTTTCTCAGAAACAAGGTCAGCAATCCGTCTGCCGCTGCCGTAACAGGCACGGTAGGAGTTTGTGCTTTGAGATATATCTGTCATGTAATTTCGGGCTGTACCGTATGGGCAGGTGTTTCAATCCCGTCAACCGACGGACTTCTCTATTCACTCAGCTACAACGCTACATATATGATTCCCGAAACAATAATTAATGCGGCGGCTGTATTCTGGCTTTTCGGCTGTCTTAACTTCAGAAGTGAAAAAATCAGCGTTGCAAAGAAAATTGAAAAAAACCTTACAGAAACTGTTACGGCATCAATTTCAATTCTTTCACTTATGGTTGCCGTAATTGTTGACGCTGTTGCAGTTTTTGCGTCACTTCAGAATCCCGACAGCGGTGTGCTTGATTTTTCACTCATTTCAAACACAAACTTCACTCTTGTAGGCATCGTTTCGGCAATCGGAATTGTGCTTTGCGTAGTTTTTGCAATCATTGCAAAGGTTACTTCAAATTCTGCCAAAAAGGTTAATTAACATTTAATCGGATATTCACGGTAAAACCTCTGTATCAGGGCTGACGGCATTGCTGTCGGCTCTGTTTTTTATTATGTAAACACAAGTATGAAACGGGCATATTATGAGAATGAACAGCAATGTTCATAAGTTTGAACAAAAAGGAGAATTAAATTGGATATTAAAGAAATTATTTCTCAGCAGTACGGAATACCGTGTCTGCCAAAGAGAACGAGCGAGGCTATGGCATATGTTCCCTTTCAGCAGTTCGACTCCCCAACCTACAGCCCGTTGCAGGGACTTGAGTCGGGTACAATGTTCCCCGTTCTCAACAAGCCATTCTACGGAAAGAAATGTGGTGAGGGACTTGACTGAAAGAGAAATTCTTTTAAAGAAAATTTCAACCTACGAATTTGCCGCACTTGACCTTCAGATTTATCTTGACACTCATCCGCACGATACGGCAATGATACAAAAAATGAACGGTTTCAAAGAAAAATTGAAACCGCTTGTTGAAGAATATGAAGAAAAATTCGGTCCTTTGAAAAAGAGTATGACAAGCACCAATATGTGGAGCTGGATAAAGGGACCGTGGCCGTGGGAAAACGAGGAGGATTGCTGATGTTTGTCTATGAAAAAAAGTTACAGTACCCCGTCAATATCAAAAAGCCGAACGCAAAGCTTGCCAAGATTATCATAACGCAATACGGCGGTGCGTAAGGCAAAATGTGATACTTTTTATTTTCGTATAACATCCCGATAAAAATCAATAAACGCATTAAGCGCAGGAGATTTCCACTTGTTTTTGTGGACAAGCAACTGCGTCCACACCGAAACATCACAATCGTTGACGGGAAGATGTTTTATCTCTCCCGAATTGTAGTAATCCTCCGTGATGAAATCAGGCAAGAACGAGATCATTTTGCTGTTTTTGATTAGAGAACAAATTTGTAGAGGGTTTCCTATTTCCAAAACAGGGTGAATTTCAAGCGATTGTGCGGCAAGTTCATTGTTGAGCAATTTTCTGTAGCTCATATTACTTTCGGTCAGTACAAAATCCTCGGTGCATAATTCTTTTAGCGAAATATTTCCTTTATTCAAAAGTGGATTGTCAACTGATGCAAAGAAGTGAACCTTTTCCTCATGCTCTGCACAAATTATAAATTCCGAATCATAAATGTGGCTGTCAAGCGTAAAAATCAAATCAACCTCATTTTTGCGTAACATATCAAACATCTGCTCTGTACCGCTTTCGACAACGACAAGGTGAATATTAGGAAAATGCTTTCTGAACTCAAGAAAATCATCTTTAAAAAATCGGTTGCAGACAGAACTTGACATTGCAAGGCGAATGTTGCCCTCAATTGTTTCGGGGGTACGCAAATCTTCAAGCATCTTTTCGTGAGATTCAAGAATTTCTCTTGTGTGTTGCAGAACCGTTATGCCGTCGGAAGTCAGGCTGATTCTGTGGTAAAAGCGGTCAAAAAGCACCGTGTTAAGCTCGCTTTCCAACTGTTTTATCTGTGATGAAACGGTTGACTGGGTATAGCCGAGCTTTTCCGCTGCAGCAGAAAATCCCGAATATTCGCACACAGCTACAAAGGTTTTAAGCACATTGGTATCCATAACTAAATCCTCTTTTATACGAACGATATCTTCGTTATTATAGCACAGCTTTATCAATTTTACAAATGGTATTTTATTTGCTATACTACTCTTTGTATTGCAAAATAAACAAAGGAGCAGTATTTATGACGAAAAAATATTGTGTAGATAAAATAAATTCGGCAGGAGGACTTGTGTTGTGAATCGTGAAAAATTAGGAAGCCGACTCGGCTTTATAATGCTTTCGGCAGGCTGTGCAATCGGTTGCGGAAATGTGTGGAAGTTTCCGTGGATGTGCGGACAATACGGTGGCGGAAGTTTTATGCTTGTGTACATCATCTGTCTTATTGTTTTGGGAATTCCGTGTTTGATAATGGAATTTTCGGTGGGCAGAGCGGCACAGACAAGTCCGATTAAAATGTACCGCAAACTTGAAAAGCCAAAGCAAAAATGGGGCGGTTTCGGTTGGGCATGCCTTGTGGGCAACCTTGCAATTATGGCTTTTTTACACAGTTGTTTGCGGTTGGATAATTTACTACTTCATAAATTTTCTGACGGGTAACAACCGTGACCTCGGATTTACCACAATGATTGCAAATCCGTCAGTCAATGTTATTTTTATGATGATAACGGTTGTTATCGCCTTTGTTATACTCTCGTTCAACATTCAGGGCGGACTTGAGAGGATAACAAAATATATGATGATTGCTTTGCTTGCACTTATGACTGTGCTTGCAATCCACAGTCTGTTTTTGAGCGGTTCGGGTGAGGGTATGACATTTTACCTCAAACCCGACTTTTCAAAAATCAACGGTGATGTTGTTGTGGGTGCGATGAATCAGGCATTTTTTCTCGCTGTCAACAGGTATGGGCGGTATGGCTATTTTTCGGAAGTTATATCGGCAAAGACCATTCACTTATGGGCGAGGCAATCAATGTTATCTCTCTTGACACACTCGTAGCTCTGCTTGCAGGCATAATCATCTTCCCTGCCTGCTTTACTTACAACCTTGAAGTTAATTCAGGTCCGAACCTTTTGTTTGACACAATGGCAACCGTGTTCAACAATATGCCCGGCGGAAGAATATGGGGTTCGCTCTTCTTCCTGTTTATGGTGTTTGCGGCAATGTCAACCGTTTTGGGTGTTTGCGAAAATATTCTTGCAATGATTCGTGATTTGACAGGCTGGTCAAGAATAAAAGGCAGTCTTATTTGCGGAATTGTAGTGTTTGTGCTTGCACTCACAACGGCTCTCGGATTCAGCGTTCTTCATTTTCAGCCGTTTGCAGAGGGTACAACATGGCTTGATTTTTGGGACTTCATTGTTTCCACAAATGTTCTTCCTCTCGGTTCTCTTGTGCTTGCTCTGTTCTGTTGCAACAAGTTCGGCTGGGGTTGGGATAACTTCATTAAAGAAGCCAACATGGGCATCGGTATGAAAGTGCGTTCGTGGATGAAACCGATTTTCAAATATGTAGTTCCTACAGCTATCGCATTTATCTATGTTTACGGACTCGTCACCTTTAAATGGCGATAAATAAAATTTGATACACAAAATAAAATCCGTATGGAGCAATCTTCATACGGATTTTTTCGGTTTAAATATTCATTTCCTTGTATTCTCTGTAGGTTTTGAATCCTACGAAATCGTAAAACTTCATTGCACCCTCGTTGAATTCCCACACATCAAGTTCCAGCCTGTCAAAGTCTCTGTTCTTAGCCTCTTGTTTACAGAAGCTTATCAGCTTGGTTGCAACACCCATTCTGCGGAAGTTTTCATCAACTCCGAATTCAGCAATCTGATAGAATTTTCTCTGCAAACCGTACGGAGATTTTTCCTTGACTATGTATTCAACAGTTGCAAATCCACATTCAATTTTCAATTAAAGCGTCAGCTTAAATCATCCAATACCAATACTTGTCCTGATTATTTTCCGAAAGGTCGGGGCTGAACTGGAGTTCGGGGTTTTTGATGCTTACTTTCATACCCTCAGTAATTGAGTTCACGATAAAGGCATTACCGCCGATTGTTGCACCCTTGCCGATTACGGTTTCACCGCCGAGAATAGTTGTACCCGAATAGATTGTAACATTATCACGGATAGTAGGATGTCTTTTAACACCTTTAAGCTGCTGGCCTTTTCTTGTTGACAACGCACCGAGGGTTACACCCTGATAGATTTTTACATTCTCGCCTATCTCGGTAGTTTCACCGATTACGATGCCTGTGCCGTGGTCGATGAAGAAATACTTGCCGATTGTCGCACCCGGGTGAATATCAATTCCCGTAAGTCCGTGTGCGTACTCCGAAAGCACTCTCGGAATCATCGGGATTTTAAGCTTCCACAATTCATGTGCCACTCTGTAAACCGTGATTGCAAAAAATCCGGGATAGCAGAGAATGATTTCATCCGTGCTGTATGCGGCAGGATCGCCGTTAAAGGCCGCAACAACATCTGTTGCAAGATAATCACGGATTGACGGAATTCTTTGAAAGGAACTCATAAACCAGCTTTTCTGACTTTTCCATAACCTCGTCATATGAAAGGTCGTTGCACTTTTCGCAACCCTTTAAAGCCTTTGCAATCTGCTTTTTAAGGTTGTACTGAATAAATTCTATTCTGTCGCCTACAATATAGCCGATGTATTCTTCTCTTACTCTGTTCTTGTCAAAGTAGCCCGGAAACAACAGCTTGCGGATTTCTTCAAGCACCTGAATAAGCACAGATTTGTTGATAATGTTATCCTCCGAAAGTCTGCAAGTTTGTTCATGCTTTGAATAGCTTTCGAGAATTTCATTGACTGTTTTATTTATATTATCATTCATATGAATACTCCTTTTTCAAAATCCTGTTTAATTCACTTACGGGAAGTCCGACAACATTAAAATAGTCGCCGTCAATCTTCTTTACAAGCAGAGAACCTTTGCCCTGTATTCCGTATGCACCTGCCTTGTCAAAAGGCTCGCCAGTTGCAATGTACTCCTCTATTTCCGAATCGGAAAGTTCAAAAAATTCAACAAGCGTTATGTTGGAAAATGATTTTGCAACACCGTTTTTGACGGTACAACAACCCGTGATAACCTTGTGCTGTCTGCCCGAAAGCAGTTTTAACATATTCTCGGCATCTTCCCTGTTCTTAGGTTTGCCGAGCATTTTGCCGTCAACAAAAACTCCCGTGTCACAACCGATTACAATATCTTTTTCATAACCGTTTTTTGAAATATGCAATGCCTTTTTGACGGCAAGATATTCGGGACGCTTTTCAAGCGGAACATTGTTCTCAACCGTTTCGTCAATGTCTGCGGGAACAATTTTAAAATCGGTTGTTATAAAACTTAAAAGCTCTTTTCTTCGTGGTGAAGCAGATGCAAGTACAATCATAATCTATCTCCGTAAAATTACTTTTGACTATTGTAACATAAAACCGAAATAAATAAAAGGTGGTTATACAAAAAACACAAAATGTACAGCAATAATCAGCTATTCGGATTGACCGCACTCCGTACTTTGTATTGACAATAATTTTGCAAAGTGTTATATTTAAGGACAGCGGTAATCCGCATTAATAAGCACAATTCAACGAAAGGAAATGAAATATATGGCTAACATTAAGCTTCCTGTTCCCGTAACGCTTCTTACAGGTTATCTCGGTGCAGGCAAAACTACTCTTATCAACCATGTCCTCGGCAATCAGGAGGGCTACAAGTGTGCCGTTATCGTAAACGATATCGGTGAAGTAAACATTGACGCAGAGCTTATTCAAAAGGCAGGCGTTGTTACTCAGAAAGATACAAACCTTGTTCCGCTTACAAACGGCTGTATCTGCTGTACTTTGAGCGTTGACCTTATCAACCAGATTACAGACCTTGTAAAGTCAGGCAAGTTTGACTACATTCTCATTGAGGCGAGCGGTATTTGCGAACCCCTTCCGATTGCACAGTCAATCTCGGTTCTTGAGGGCGATAAGGAAAACAATATTCCCGAGCTTGTCCGTCTTGACAACATTGTTACAGTTGTTGACGCACTCCGTATGGCAACAGAATTCGGCTGCGGCGACGATCTCCTCAAGGAAGATGTTGACGAAGAGGATGTTGAAAGTCTTCTTATTCAGCAGATTGAGTTCTGTTCAACAATCATCCTCAACAAGGTTGACAAGGTAACAGAGGAACAGCTCAAGAGAGTTAAGGCTATGATTAAGACACTTCAGCCAAAGGCACGAATTATTGAATCACAGTTCGGCAAGGTTGAAGTTAAGGATATTCTCGATACAAAGTGCTTTAATTTTGAAGAAACAGCCGCATCCGCAGGTTGGGCTCAGATTTATGATAAGGATGAAGATGACGAGGATACAGACCGTCACGGTCATCATCACCACCATCACCACCACGATGAAGACCATGACGAACATGAGCATCACGATCATGACCATGATGAGGACGGTCTTGACCACTCTCATTGCGACCACGAACACGGCCATTGCTGTCACCACGACCACGATCATGAGGACGGCGAAGAAGAGTACGGCATCGGTTCATTTGTTTACCACCGCATTCGTCCTTTCAATCAGGACAAGCTCCAGCAGTTTGTTGAGAACTGGCCAAAGAGCGTAGTCCGTGCAAAGGGTGTTCTCTGGTTTGATGACAAGAGAGAAGATGTTTATGTATTCGAGCAGGCAGGCGTTCAGATTACTGCTACGGAACAGGGCAAGTGGCTTGCCGCATTCCCAAAGAAACAGCAGAAGCTCTATCTTGCAGAGTATCCGGATATGGCTGAAAAGTGGGACGAAAAATACGGTGACAGAGAAATCAAGCTTGTATTCATCGGTCAGCATATGGACAGGCACGCAATTGTTGATGCACTTGACGAGTGTCTTTCTGACTGATAAAATCTTATAAAAATTATGGGCAGCGGAATTCCGCTGCCCTTGTTTTTTGGGTTGGATATACAAAAACGGCAGTCCGATTTGGACTGCCGAAATTTTTGCACCGTTAAGTTTTATTACTTTGATGACTCTGAATCAGAAGATTCGGGCTTGAAGTTAGCGTCAAATGTGAAAACGAGCTTTGTACCGTCTTTTTCCATTGTAATAACACCGTCTTTGAGTGTGTATGGAATGCTCTCGCCGTTTGCTGTAAAGTTCTTGTCATCGTATGTGAGCTCCTGCTCCTGACCGGCTGCAGAAAGCTTAGCCTTGCCGTCTTCTTTAAGAAGAATGTAGCCTTTGTCCATACCGACAGCGGCAAGAGTACTGCTGTCAAAGCTCATACCGCTTGCTTCTGCACTTGTAAGCTTGTAATAGCCGAGTGTTGAATTACCGCAAGCTGTAAGTGAAAGCACCATAAGAAGTGCCATAACAGCCGCAACGCTGATTGTGAAAATTCTTTTCATTTGTTTTTCCTCCGTTTTCCCTATCGGGATTTCTCATTTTTTCAGGCTTTGTGCCTTTGTCAGTGAATGACACGATTATTATAGCACAATGGCATAAACTTTTCAAGGTTATTTGCAAAAATATGTAAAAAAGCACCCTTTCGAGTGCTTTCCTCACCTAATATTCAGTTATCAGTTGAACCTTGACAAAAATGCCTGGGTTCTTGGATTTTGCGGATTGTTGATTACCTGTTCGGGAGTGCCCTCTTCGGCGATTACACCGTCAGCCATAAAAATGATCTTGTCGGCAACATCTCTTGCAAACTCAATTTCGTGAGTTACAACAATCATTGTGCTGTCGGAGGTTTTAAGACTGCGGATAACATTAAGCACCTCACCCGTGAGTTCGGGATCAAGTGCGGAGGTAGGCTCGTCAAAGCAGAGAACATCGGGATTGAGTGCAAGCGCTCTTGCAATTGCAACACGCTGTTGCTGACCGCCGCTGAGGTTACACGGATATGACTCGCTCTTTTCGGAAAGTCCTACCCTTTCAAGCAAAGACTTTGCATTGCTCTTGATAATTTCATGAGCCTCTTTATAGCTTTTTGCGCCCATATATTCGCCTGTCTGCTTTATCTGCTCTTTTGCGGCAAGCTTTGGAGCAAGCATAATATTCTCGATAACCGTATATTGCGGAAACAGGTTAAATGACTGGAACACAAGTCCGAAGTGAAGCCGTCTTTTTCTGATTTCGCTGTCGCTCTTTGCAGAGCTGTCATTGCTGTCAAAAAGCACCTTGTCATTGACGGAAATCTTGCCGTTGCCCGGAGTTTCAAGAAAATTAAGACACCTTAACAGCGTAGTCTTGCCCGAACCCGATGAGCCGATAATCGCAAGCACTTCGCCCTTTTTAAGAGAAAAGCTGATATCTTTCAAAACTTCTGTTTTGCCGTAGCTTTTACGGATGTTTTCAACATTTAACAAAGACATAACCTTTCCCCCTTAACCCTTGTAGTAATCGAGCTTTTTCTCGATGAATGAGAAAAGCAATGTGAGAATTCCGCAGAATGCGAGGAAGAATACTGCCGAATAGAAAAGCGGCCAGATAAGTCCCTGCATTGAGAAGTCCTTTGCTCTCATAAGAATTTCCGGAATTGCGATAACGCTTGAAAGCGAAGTATCCTTTACAAGAGTAATAATTTCGTTGCCCAAGGGTGCAGTAATTTTCTTTACAACCTGCAAAAGCACAACCTTAAAGAAAATCTGACCCTTTGTCATGCCGAGCACCTGACCTGCCTCGTACTGTCCCTTTGGAACAGACTCGATACCGCCACGGAAGATTTCAGAAAAATATGCGGCATAATTGATTATAAATGCGATAAGTGCGGCATTCATTCGTGCAAATGTCACACTGCCGTTTGACACAAGCGGTGGAACATAGAACACTACGAAAAGCTGGAGCATCAGCGGAGTACCTCTGATTATCCACACAAATGTTTTTGTCAGCCATTTTAACGGCTTGAATTTTGACATTGAACCCATTGAGATAATAAGTCCGAGCGGAATTGCCGCAAGCAGGGTTACAATGAAAATTATACAGTTTTCGCCGAATCCCTCAAGCAATTGACCGCTTACATTAAAAAATTGATCCATTTTATATACCACTCTATCCAAGTATTTTCAGTTTTGAATATATCAAAAGGCTTACAAATTTGAACCTGTAAATTTATAATCAATAAAAAGCACAATGGGCGAACATAGTCCGCCCTGTATGTACAAGCTTATTTTAATTAAATTATTTCTTTTTTACAAGAAGAAGATCCTGAAGGCTGTACTTCTCTGCAATCTTATCAAGTGTGCCGTCATCGGCAACTGCCTGAATAGCATCGTTAAGCTTTTTGAGTGTTTCGGGGCTGTCCTTACGAAGTGCAATACCGTACTGCTCAGGTGAAAAGTCCTTGCCGTCAACAACCTTGAGGTCAGCGTAGTCAGAACCGCTCTTGAGTGTACCGATTGACATTACATAGTCGATAACCGCAACATCTGCTGTGCCTGACTTAACCTCGAGAAGAGCCTTAGCCTGTGCGTCAACTGAAACATACTTTGCACTTGAGAAGAACTCGTCTGTCTGAGCAACAGTTTCACCTGCTGACTTCTTCTCTGCAACTACTGTCTTATCCTTGAGGTCATCTGCTGACTTGATTTTGTCTGCGACATCAGATTTTGCAACCATAACCTGCTTGTTTTCCATATAAGGAGTTGAAATATCCATTGTTGTCTTTCTGTCGTCATCAATTGTAAGACCGTTCCAGATGCAGTCGATTGTCTTTGAGTTAAGCTCAACCTCTTTTGAATCCCAGTCAATTTTCTGGAACTTTGGAGTAACACCCATTTTCTCGCAAACTGCCTCTGCAAACTCAGTTTCAAAACCTGTAAGCTTGCCGTCTGCATCAAGGTAGTTCATCGGCTCAAAATATGTAACACCGATAACAAACTCTCCCTTGTTTGAGATATAATCCCAGTCTGTTGCAGAAGAACCGCACCCTACAAAAATTGATGCTGACATTGCACCTGCAAGAAGTACAGAAAGTAACTTTTTCTTTTTCATAATTATTCCTCCGTAATCTGATATACTCTCTACCTATGTTCTGCAAATCACCTTGCAAAACAATCTTTGTATATTATACATTAGTGTGTTAGCAAAGTAAAGTGTTTTCGAGAAATTTGCCGAAGAATTTTCTTCCAATCGCAGGCATATTATTGCATAAAAGAATTATTCATTCAAGAGGTGATTAATTTGTCGAAAAATCACAATAAAAATCACTTTGCGGCGGCATACATAAGGGTGTCAACCGAAAATCAAACTGAGCTTTCACCGTCAAGCCAGCTGAAAATCATCAGAAAATTTGCAGGTGAAAAAGGCTATCTGATTGATGAGGATTTCATTTTTCGTGACAACGGAATTTCGGGAAGATATGCCGACAAGCGGCCTGAATTTAACCGAATGATAAGCCTTGCAAAGCAAAAGCCTCCCATGTTTTCAGCCGTACTTGTCTGGAAATTTTCACGATTCGCCCGCAATCAGGAGGAAAGCATTTTCTATAAATCGCTGTTGAGAAAAAACGGTATTGAAGTCATCAGCGTGTCCGAACCCGTTGATGACGGTCCCTTCGGAAAGCTGATTGAACGCATTATCGAATGGTCGGACGAATATTATTCGATTCGGCTTTCGGGTGAGGTAAGGCGAGGAATGACCGAAAAAGCCGAGCGTGGCGGCATCGTCAGCATTGCGCCCTTTGGCTATAAAGTGACAGACGGAAGGCTTGTGGTTGACGCCGAAAAAGCCCGGATTGTCAGTAAAATTTTTGCCGATTTTTTGAATAATAAAGATATAAATATGATTTGTGACAACTTGAATTCGTCAGAAATCAGAACCGCCAAGGGCAACCGCTGGGATTGCCGTGCCGTTGAATATATTCTGCAAAATCCGGTTTATATCGGCAAAATCAGGTGGAATCCAATCTGCAAAACGGGCAGAGATTTCTATAACGATAACCTGATAATTTCAGACGGCACTCACGAACCGATTGTTGATGAAGTAATTTTTGAACAAACAAGGCAAATATTATTCTTGCAAAGAATAATAAATAGAGAACATTCCCATAAACAAACCGAAATTAGACACCTTATTCAAAATCTTGTCAAGTGTTCAAACTGCAATTCAACCCTCGTTTCGATTAAAAATAATTTTCTCCAATGCTCCGCCTACATTCACGGCAACTGCCATTCATCGCACAGCGTAAGAATTGAAAAGATTGAAAAAATTGTAGTTAAAGCAATCAATATTCTCATAAAGAACAATTTAATTAATGATGCTTTCTCAATTAAAGAAAATTATCCCTTAAAAACGCAAAACGACTTACTATCCATAATTACAAAAAGAATAATATTTGACCGCAAAGCCTCCCACCTCAACATATTTCTCAGTCAAAATAAGTAACACTCTGCCATACGGCGGTCCGGACGGTGAGTTGGGTGCGTCATTACGATATCTGAGTCAACGATTTGCAATGCCATTGCCGGAACTCAAGGGCACTCTCACCGATATAGGCACAGAAGAACTTAATCATCTTGAAATGATCGGTGCAATAGTATATCAGCTGACGAAAGACCTCACCGAGGATGAAATCAAGGAACAGGGATTCGGTGACTATTTTGTTGACCACACAACCGGAATTTTCCCACAGGCGGCAGCAGGTTTTCCCTATACAGCTGCATCAATGCAGGTTAAAGGCGATCCGATAACCGACCTGCACGAAAGTATGGCGGCTGAGCAAAAAGCCCGAACAACCTACGATAACATCCTCAGATTCTGCGATGACTACGATGTAAAAGATCCGATTCGCTTTCTGCGTGCCCGTGAGGTTGTCCACTACCAACGCTTCGGCGAAAATCTCCGCCTCTTAACCGATAAACTCAACGAAAAGAACTTCTACGCCTTCAACCCCTCATTCGATAAAAAATGTTTCAAAAATGAATTGAAAAGGAAGAAGTAACACTAAAAAAATCGTCCAAACCTGAAAATCTAACCTCAAGTTTGGACGATACATATTACGCTATTTAATGGCTCTTCATTAGGTGCATTTGTCAACCGAAAAGTCAGTCAATCGCTCATTTAAAACTAGGTCACTATAGGCCAAGTTTGACACCTGTTGTTAGATAAAGAATGTTGTGGTTGTTGTGGTCAAGCTTTTCTGTAACACTATGACCTAATTTCTGCCACAAGGGTTATGTAACTCCGTAGCGTGCCTCATAGAGCGTTTTGTAATTATTATAAGAATGCGGACATACATGATTATATTACACATACGCAAATTCTTCGACTGCTGTGTAGAGTTCATCCTCTGTGCGATAATAATGCTGATATATAAGATCATTTTTCAATGTATTGAAATATCTTTCCATAGGGGCATTATCATATGGATATCCGGCCTTGCTCATGCTTTGCTCGATACCAAGCTTCTCACAAAATTCCGGTTCATCTGTAACATACCTCGTTTCCTACTAAGATTATATCTTATTAGGTCGGTGTGTTACAACTATATTTTAGCACAACAGAGTAACCTAATTTTCAATGAGCCATGTGACCTAAATTTAGATTAGCATAAACACTAATGACTCTTTTTTTTCTTCCTATTGATTACACCCATCAAAATCGTTTTTATAAAGAGAAAGCTTTCCTTATCAAAAAACGAATCAATTGCGAAATAAACACACCCACATAACACTGCTACCCAAATAGCATTCACTACCCATGCCATAAGCGTACTGATTTCAGGAAGTATTTTATATAGACTACCCACTAGTAAAACCATAACTATTGTATTTTGAATCCATCTTCGATATGTTTTCCAAGGTTTGCGACCTAATATATTCCAATTGGCATAAATAATCACATCATTAGTTCTATACAAAAGTGCAGCGATTGTCCCTAATAGAACTCCGTACATTCCTATTTTGAATACCAAAACTAATGATACTGTAAGATTAATCGCACTCTCTATAATTGACCTTACCTGTGTCTGTTTAAAATGCCCGGCAAAATTAATGATCTGACTTGATGTTCTTCTCGAATACATCAGCACATTCAAAGTTACAAATAGAAGCGGTAAATATTTATCTACATATTGGGCATCTGTGATTCCTGATGAATATATCTTCATAAATGATGGCAACATGATCAAAGTAACCGTAAAGAAGAAAAACGAAACTCCAAGATAATATGTTTCATATACTTCCTGCAATTTCATGAATTTATTTTTATCAGAATTAAATGCCTGTCCAAGTACAAATTCCACACTACTACACAAGGTATCAATAATATTTGATACGCAACTAATAATTAAACTATATAAGGAATAAACACTTACCGTCTTTAGCCCTGCAAAAAGTGTTAATACAATAATATCTGTATAATTAAAGATAAGTCCTGAAATCTGATGAATAATTACATTCTTACTCTGACTTAATGCATTATAATCTGGTTCTACACTTAAATCTAACCAATCATAGTGCTTTTTGACATACCATGTAATATATAAAAGGTTAATTGCAAAGTAAGCAAATTGAACTGCTATAACATTGAATCCCATCAAAATCAAACCGATTTGTACCAATTTAGATATAACGGAAACAATAGTATTAAGGTTCGTTGTTATGTATCCTCTTCCATCAACACGAAGTAATATTGTAAACTTTCCTTGGAAGAAATAGTTAATAACACCTGATGCTCCTTGAAATAAAATGACTGCAACTACAACCATCACCGGAATATCAGATTTTACTATAATTGGATAAAAAATAGCTAATCCAATAACAGCAATACCATACAACACACCTGTTCGCTTATAATATGCACTGGTTGCCGCCATGATTTCACATATTCGTTTGTTATCTCCCAATGCAACTGGAGCATATAAAGCTTGAAGAGAGGCAGTTCCAATTCCAGCCTCCAATAATGCAACATATACAAATACTTGTCTTATAGAAGACAATAACCCATTCACTTCTGAACCATAACTTACAATCATCAATTTAGGGATGATAATTCCTAATAACAATGTAACAACCTGTGAGATTACACCATATCCAAATATTTTTATTATTCTTTTCCCTTTATTCATCTAACTTTCCTTACACTTCCTGCATTTTATATACTCTTTATACGGAATACTAAAGCTCACATACCGATAATGTGGTGAAACTTGCTTTTCTTTCGGCTCTCTAAAATCAGTTCTATTATATCGTGTTTGAAGGTACTTTATATAATCTTTGACAATCATATATTGTTTGCCTTCAAACTGTATTTCTGTGTAATTTTCAAATATTTCCGGTTCATACGGTAACGTATTACAAAAAGCTCCAAACAATTCAGAATAATGGTATTTAGTTGTATTCCCTATTTTTTCTACTCGTTTTTGAAAAAACTTATAATATTTACTTTTATCCCCAAAGAAAAGTGTAAGTACCATATTTCTTACGAACGCCTTTAACGATTTTCCCTTTATTTTTCCAATACTAACCACCTGTGACATCTTCCAAAGAAATATATCCTCTTTACGTTTATAATTATCTGGTATTTTATCATAAACAGTAATATCTAAGAACACACCAGACACTGCACCATCATTTTGAACTATTGTAGTATTATCATTAACAATCTTAGTAAACAACGACCAATATGTATCTGAAAGTTGATAATTATGAACCGAAAATCCTTTTGGAAGTTCCTGTTTTATAACAGAAAGAAACTTATTATAATTCTCTCTCGTCATCATTAAATCCACATCATCATCCCAAGGTAAACATCCCTGATATAAGTGAGCTCCTACAACACTTCCACCACAAAGTGAGTATTCAATATGGTATTTGCGACATATTTCATCTACAATATCTAATATCTCTATACACTTTATTTGTATATTTCTTATATCTTCTTTCATATTATTATTAAAACCATCCAGCTAACATTATCACTTTTTCTTTCCAATATATACGTTTCGATGACATAATTCGCCATCTATTTCTCATAATCATTTTTATAGCTTTGATTTATTAAGCTCTGTATACATTTTTCTACATACTTTTCCACATTATATGCAGGAACAATAATACTAATTTTCTTCATCATTAATCCTCTACTTTAAAATTAAATACATTACTCTGGTTTTCCAATAAATTTCCTTATCCAAAATTGAATATAGTGCATATTTTTTAATAAATTTCAACATGATTTTTAACTTCTCTTTTGCACTTTTCTTTTCATTTTCTTCCATTTTTACCCATTTTTCTTTTGCTTCGTTATATTTCAATGTACACACATCTAATAAAAAAGCTGCTGCATGATTTTTCAACTCAGGATACCGCCTTATAGAATCTAAATACATTCTTTCATGAGCTTCAAATGAATCTGCCAAACTATTTATACTTAGTCCACCATGCGTTGCACTTCCTTGACGAACAAGATTTTTATAATAAGGCTGATGCACAACCCCTGCCTTTTGAATTTTTTGAACATATTCATTCAAAAAGAACACATCTTCTGATGAATGTAATCCTTCCTTAAACATCTGCCCAATTAATAATTCTTTTTTGAATAATTTATTTACAACTCCATGGCGTATCGTAGGTGGCATATCAAAAAATCGATTCATCACTTCTTTTTGGTTAATAATCTCGTTTTCGCGAATAGGATACTTCCGTTTTTCATCTAAAGCTCCGTCTTCACTATAATACTCATACCCACAGATCACCATATCCACATCACTCTGTTTGATAACACTATGTAATCCTTCATACATGTCTACTGCAATCCAATCGTCCGGATCTATAAATCCTATATATTCCCCTTTTGCAATTTTCAAACCTGCATTTCTTGCAGCAGATACACCTTTATTCTCCTGATTAATAACAATGATACGATTATCTTTTTTTGAATATTGCTCACATATACTCAGACAATGATCTGGTGAACCATCATTAATCAAAATTATTTCTATATCCTTATAGGTTTGTCCCACTAAACTCTCAATACATTTTGAAAGATATTTTTCTACATTATATATTGGTATTATAATACTTATCATTTTTCACTTTAACCTTTTTTCTTCCTAAACACCATGGCATATATTTCAAAATAAATAAATTAAATGGTGTAATTACACAAATAGAGACCAAAACATCTATCATTGCAAAACCAACTGCAGACCAACTTGTATTTATAATCTCAATCCCTAATTTCCCATATACGACAAACATCAGATCTATCACGATTCAAGGAATAAAATCAAAAGCAAAAATTCCAATTCCTTTTGCTTCATAAATCCATTGTATACGTTCTTTCATCTTATATACTCCCCTTTTATACTCATCATTTGTTTAAAAACTCAATCCGATCAAACTGATCCACCGGTCTTTTTCCATCCCATGTATTATGATCCGTAATAATTCCTACCGATTCTTGATTTTCATATCCTTTAATATAAAAACAACTATGATGGTTTTTATCGGGCTTATGTACAAACATCACTTTTACGGTATGACAACTTTTCAAAACGATCTTTCACTTCCTCTGTCATACCCTCTCTATCACAATTTATAATCACGATATGTTCCCAGTTGATACGCTGCTTTCTAGAATTCCACTTTCTTTCTGCCTCTTCTACTGTATGATAATGAATACAAAATACCAGTAAGTCTCCTAAATATACAACCGGATATTATCTATCTCCAATAATTTTCTTATCCGTACATTCAACAAATTTATCAATGCTCATATAGTACTCTAGGTTTTCACACAGTTTTATAAAATCCTGTGCACGAAAAAACAGATTTACTGTTGGAGATTTAAATTCAAGACCTAAATCGTGATATAGAATACCACCAGTACAATTTGTAGAAATAATAGTAACATCATCGCAATTCAGCCGTTCACGATTTTTCTGACTTATTTTTTTATGCTTATAATTCCAGACAGTATTACGTAATCTGACCATTACTTTTTTTATTATCATTATAACTTATTCTCCCTAAAATTACTTGTCTACAATATTCCAAAACAGTACCACTGCAATCATAATTGAATAAGTCCATACTTGAATATAAATTTTCTTTATTTATCTATATAAATTACATTCGTAGCAGAAAAATATCCTGACAGTAAAACAAATATATTAACACCTATTCTTGACCCCTATGTCATTACTAAAGCAAAAATCCCATTTACTGTCAGAGGCATCTCCACCCCCCCATGCAACACTGAGTGTCCTGCAACAATAAAAATCATACTAAGAATTCTGAGATATTCTAAATTTGATTCTCTTAATTTACTCGTTCCCATTGCACACTCTTTTCTAATGATGTTTGAATTATTTTATCAACCTGCTCCGCTGTATCTTGAATTGAATACCCTGCTTTCTTTAATTGTTCTTTTGTATCTAATCTTTCTTTCTCACAAGCTTCTAATATATGATCTGCCCATACTTTTGTACTTTGATTCAAATCGACATACTCAATTAATCCTGTAATATTTGCATCACCAGATACGGTGTTTGATACCACACAAGATAATCTTGCTGCTTGTGCCTCTACTAAAGTAAATGGAAGTCCTTCAAATAATGATGGCATGATAAGACAATCTATTGCCGAATACCATTTATTTGCATCGTCACGAGCCCCTAATAGGACGATTCTATCTTCAAGATTGTATTCTTTAATTTTCTGTTCTACCTGTGGTCTAAGTTCTCCATCACCTACAAATACAAATTTTGCAGTTGCATTCAATTTAGATATTTCTTTCATGATTTCCACTGACATAAGCGGATTTTTTTCGGGTCAAGCCTTCCTATACAACCTACCAAATAACCATCTGCAACAGATATACTTTACGTACATTCTGTTCGATTTTCTTAATTGATATCTGTATTTAGAACAATCAATTCCATTCTTAATCACAGTAAACTTACTTTCCGGTAAACCATCCAATATCCTGCATCTTATGAAC
>ENA-OQHK01000065-OQHK01000065.1-human-gut-metagenome-genome-assembly--contig:-NODE-65-length-22142-cov-3.821803_pt1 | contig 22142 bp, 24 predicted proteins | sample MGYA00242562_ERZ504715 | MGnify/ENA primary metagenome ERZ504715 (study PRJEB26092, sample SAMD00036445) | human gut metagenome | host: Homo sapiens | study: EMG produced TPA metagenomics assembly of...
CTAAAGATCTAACTAAAGAGATTGCAGAAAAGTCGATTTACGATTATCTGGAAAATACTCTTGGAGTTTCCATTGTCACAAGTAAACGTATCATGACCGTAGAAAAGATAACTGAAATTGATGAAAAATAATTTGGATCTTAGAGACTATAACTGTATGGCTGTTGTCACCTCTCATACTTACAATAGTGATGGTGTTATGTTTGAATATACCCAGTCACGCCATCGCCCTGATTACTTTAGCTTCCAGGATAATGCAACAAGACAATCAATTTAGCAGGGAAAAATAATGAAACAGAAAAATAATTTTATTTACAGACATGGATGGAACAATATTGTTCTCTGATAATGGAAAAACAATATTTTAAGGTAATCAGATTTAGTATGCAATAAAGGAATTCCAGCAAAGAGGAAATACTGATCGTAATTAACTCCGGCAGAGCATTGCCATGGATAGTTGCTCCGTTGGAAGGATATCTTTTGCCTGATTACATGATTGCCGGTACAGGGAGTATTATCGCGGATAGTCATCAACAAATACTGCATGAAGAACCTGTATCATTTACAGCAATCAAAAAAATAATAAACGAATATGCATCGGATATACCATTAACAGTTCATACGAAAGACAACGTATTTTCATGCAATCAAAAAAAGCAGTACAACCTGCCAACAACACCTATTAGCAGTATTGATTTATTAAAAACGGAAAAACTTTATGGAATGTCATTCCATTTCAAAGACAATAAATCTGCAAAAGCTTTTGCAGACTGGCTGGAAAAGTCAGATCACCAGGAGGTGAGAGCTTTTGTAAATATCCAGGATGTTGACATGGCGTGTAGAGACTGTTCAAAAGGGAACGCCATGAACATCCTTTGTCAGAAACTTGGATTCATGCATGAACAAATCTACGCCATTGGTGATGCTGAAAATGACATTGATATGTTAAGGGCAACAAAGCATGGTTATACATTCCATCATTCTCCAGCTACTGTAAAGCAATATGCAGAAGGCTGTGTCAAATCTGTGTCAGAGTTAATTGATAAAATATTGAAAAGCACTAATTGAAATCTTTATTCTATTTGTAATCTTTGTTTTTGAGCAACGTACCTACAAACGGTATCGTAGCAAATTCCTGCGGGTTACTTCTGATAATGTAATCGATATAATTTCCCACAATCAACGCGTATGCATAGTAGCCCATCGGGTTCGGATGAAAGCCCAACCCGAACGATTTACGCATTTCTGCATCGTATACGGGCGCATGCGCAGTCATATCCAGCAAGTAAGTAAACTCAAACATATCGCAAAATTTGGCGAGTTCGCTTGCGATATAACGGATATCGTTATCACACGCTTCACCGCGCAGTTGAGGAGTTACAACAAAAATACGCGCGTTAGGCTCTATTGTTTTAAGTTTGGAAACGATTTTGCCCATATTACCGAAAAACGTATCGCCATTATCCTGCGGACAATCGGCGTTGACGTCCTTGACACTTCCCAGAGGATGCCCGAACACAAACGAATCGTTGTTGCCTAACGCAATAATATACGCTTGATTCCATTGCCAAAATCCGTTTGTGTCCGCCCAACTTTGAACATACTCGCGCGCGGTCATTCCGCCGCGGGAATAATTGTTGTATTTTGTTCCAGTAATGCGCTCTAAAACGGCGGGCCACGAGTACTCGTACATATCGGTATAAACTATATTTCCGTTTTCATCGTGACTTTCAAACTCGCCCGATGCCAAAGAATCCCCTATAACACCTATTTGCTTAAAAACGCCCGCAAAACCGCACGTTTCCTTAATAATATCTAACGGCTGTTCGCTTGCGCCGATTTCAAATCGTTTGTTATTCATTTTATTCACCGTCCTTTTGTTCTTCTTTAACCTTTTTAGGCTTATCCCATTCCGTACCGGTTACAGTTTTAAGATCAAGTCCGCGAGTTTCGCCGACAAACAGCCACATTATTACAATTGCACCTACAAGCCCCGGAACCGTCAAGCCCAAATACATATAGCCGAACATGCGTTCAGGAATGATAGGCAGCAGTATCATAGTAATAACTGTTGCAAGTCCGCCCATAACTCCGTTAAGCAATGTATTGATTACCGTAACCGACGAACGCAGGTTTGTAGGAGTCGATTCGGAAAACATAATTCCGCCGATGGTATCGCCTGCGCCCCAGTAACTGCCCATAAATCCGCCGATAGCAAAACCCGTCAAATACGGAGTCCACTTGAACATACCGCTAAAGATAAACAGCAAATAACACGTCAACGCCGAACAAGACATTGCGACTATAGTTACTTTACGTCCGAATTTATCCGACACAAAACCGGAAATCAATGTAAACAGCGCGTTGCCGACGGGATACAGAAACAAAGCAAGAGTTATTTCTTCTTCCGTCATCAGCGCCGACTTTGCCATGACCGTACTGTACGTTGCCGTACCTAACGAAGCGAGATAAAAGCAGCAACAAGCAATAATCAAAAAGACGCAATTGTCTGTGTCTGAATGCGAATTTTACAGCGGTCAGAATTCCGCCTTGTGCGTTTTGTTCGCGTCCTTCCTTGCTGCGTTGTTCACGTTCTTCTATAGGCGTTTTTAAATACTCTATTCTTTTAGTCAAAAATGCGTTTGTTTCCCTAGCAAAAAGCAGCGCGAATAACGACATTACAAAACCGATAATTGCCGGCACCAAATATACTACGTGCCAACGCTCGCTTACGTTTTGCATGAGTGTAGCCCTAAGCAACGGAACAAGTAACGTGCCCAGTATCGCCACCGCTTTTACGATTGCGTAGTTACGGGCGCGAGACTTTTTGTCGGAGCATTCCAGTATGTACACGCATTGCATATCGTGCGAGACCATAAAACTCATCAACGTGCCGCCTATCATGTAAACGTAGATATCTTTGGATAAATACACAAGAAACAGCCCTAAGCCCATACATAACGTGTTAATAACCAAAAACGGCTTACGCCCGAATTTGTCCGCAAGGGGACGATAGAAAATAATAAGCAGTGTTACCGGATAGGAAATAAAACCTATGGCGGAAAAGAGCGATAATCCCGCGCCGTATTCCATACCCATATTTTTTACGAAGAATTCTGTAACTATATTCGCCTGAAACTGAATGGATATAGTAGACGCGATTTCGTCCGTTATGTAGATGAGCGACAAAATCATAAACAAGTAAATCAAATAAAACTTGTTGCTTCTTGCGCCCAACTGCTTTTTCGCGGCGGATAAGTTCCTTAGCTTCGCGCGCCTGTAATCGTTCAACGTTTTTTTGCCATTTTGAGTTTTCTCCTTTTGAAAATTGTAAACAAGGAAATTCTTGGTCATCTCGTCGGTAATGCCGTAGCGCTCCGCCAAATTGTGTATGGCTTGCAAGAAATCCGCGCCGGAGCAGCCTTTAGACAACAAGTTTTCTTTTTCGATAAGTTTATTCCAAAAAACATTCAAAACAATTTCGTCGGTGGCAAGGGAAACAACCGAATGATTGCGCGTATGCGCGTAAACGTTGCGATCGCCTTCTTCTCCGACTAAACACTCTCCGCCGTCGATTATAATTGTTGTTCTACGGTATGGAAACAGTGTTGAAACGTCGTTGATATTGTACGAATACACCGTTGCGCCCTCGACCAAAATGCTTTCGAAGGTAAAAATATACACCTTTACCCCGCGGGATATTGCTTTTTCGATATTACTACGTAGCACTTCGAACGGCTCTCGCCAAATGGACAGCGAAATTTCCGCTTGCGCGCTGTCGATAAGTTTCTTTGCCTTAGCAACGTATTTTTCTTCGCCCACTATATTCATTACATAATCGACGTCGGCGTTTTCCGTTGCAAGTTGTTGTAGCTCGCGTTCGGCGCAGGCAATATTCTTTTCGTTTTCTTCCTTGATGCTACGTATAAGGTCTTGATACTCGAGAGGCTTGTAAAAATTCGGCTCTCCGTCTATACGAATAACCGCGCCCTTTGCCACCAAGCGATTGATAACCTCGTACACCAACGAACGCGCAACGCCCGAAAGTTTTGCGATTTCGTAACCGTTTAACACTTATAAAAACTATGTTTTTGCTTAATGCAATCAATCCAACCATTGCCGGAACAACAATAACAACAAGTGCATTCAAAATCTGGTTGGCTGTTCTATTAAAATAGTCTATTTTTTTCTCTCCCAGATAAGCAGATAATCTCGGAATTGAAACAATAATAATTGCAGCCAGCATTTGTTTTACAATAGTGTAGATTTTGGTGGAAACAGAATACAATCCAACTGATTTATTTCCTGAAAAGAAACCAAGCATTGTAGTATCTGCATTCGTATATATTGTTGTCGCTACTGATGTTGCAAACAGAACTAATATTGGAGCCAAATGCGTTAGAATTTTTGCATTAATGGTAAGTCTTATCTTACAATATTTTCTTCTAGAAACAGCATTAAGTATATTTGCGCCGCTGCATGATATAACTGTGATCCATACATAAGCAAACAAATCACTGCTATTCCTAACGAGTACAAACATAAGTATTAATGAAATAAACTGAAACAAAATGCCTCGAATTGTGATATATTTATAGTCCTCATAAATTTGAAATATCCATTCACTTCCAATCAGCGTAAACATTATGCTTATGCTTAACGCTACCATTATTGAACTATATTGGTTAAATCTTGGAACTAAAAGGATACACACTCCTAAAATTAGATACGAAAAAACTGTCGAAATAAAGTTAATTGAAAAGACCTCCGAAGCAAATAATGACATCTTTTCTTCATTATCTCGATATCTTGCTCCCTCTCTGATAGCATAGGTGCTAATTCCTAAAGCCGCCAGCAATGAAAAATACGAAATAACCGACTGACAAAAATTGTAAATTCCTATATTTTCAACATGAAGGACTCGTGATACATACGGAAAAGTAATCAATGGAAAAATCACCTGACATGCCGTTCTAATCATGTTGAGTCCTGCATTGACACCAATAGATCTTTGATTTCTCATTTTTTCTCAACTCCTTCCACAATTTTTACATAAACCGACATTAATAAACTACGCCATGTAATTTTCTTTTTAAACAGCTAGCCAGTATACTTTACATATTATCCTTTTTATCAGTTGCTTTATTGACGAAAAAGAATGATACTGATTCATTAACTTTATAAAATCCCTTTTATACTTTCTTTGTTCTTCCCTATTCAAACTTTTCCATGCCATTCGTGAGTACGTTGTCACCAATACACTCATGTTCTTATTTAGTAGTTCTCGTTCAACATAACTATCAAGTTCTGCTATTATTCTACGCCATGCACAAAGTCCTGAATGAAACTTGTACGAATATTTACCATGCGTCACACTAGTGTTACTTTGTATATAATCATAATGCACTTCTGGTCCAAGTATAACTTTTTGACAATTCTTGATATATTGCACAGCAAACAATGTATCTTCACAATTGTGGATGTTTTCATCAAAGCGAATAGCTCCAATTTTGCTCCTAATAAACAATTTATCCCATACATGACCACAAAATTTACCATAGACTTTTATAATTTCTGTTAATGCTTCCTCTTGATTAAAAATCGTATTTTTATCCACAATTTCATAGAACCGATTTCTGTCCAGTATTTGTCCATTTTCCATTTTGAAGTTATATGAACAAATTGCCAAATCTGCTTTTTCACTCAATAACAATTTATATAAATACATAACAAAATCAGAATCAGCTTCATCTCCAGGGTCAAAAAAACACACGTATTCTCCATGCGCATTATTCAAGCCAATATTTCTTGCCGAAGAAACGCCTCCATTTTCCTTATTTATTAGTACAATTCTTGAATCCTTTTGTTTTAATACATTAATAATATCGGGAGTGGAATCAGTAGAACCGTCATTAATACAAATTATCTCCAAGTTATCATAAGTTTGTCTTTGCAACAAATCAAGTGTCATTGCAATAGAACTTGACACGTTATATGCGGGTACAATGACTGATATCAATGGCATATTCTTCATTCTTCTTTATACACTTCCTTCCATTTAATTTTCAAATCCAAATTATCTTCTATCCCAACATCTTTTATCAAACATTAATCACTCACACTAATTTGATACGTTACCCCCCCCAGGAGCCAATAACTTGCACTTGATTAAAATTTCTTTTACTGCTTGTTTTCCACAATCTTTCGGAAGCGCGAGCAAAACCGCACGATTAAACTTCATACCGTGTTTTATATGCTTGATAAATTTTTCTCTTGATTTCGGTGCTTTTGACGGATGCTCCAACTGGTGATTATGACTTTTTGCTTTGTCAACATTTACATCGACAATTTTGACATTTGCACTCTCCGAAAGAGTTATTCCCTTTTCTGTTTGACACAATATAAGTGAAATACCTTTTTTCCACTCATTCTCTGGAAGTTCTGTTCCCCATGAGTCTCCTAATGTAATATCTCCCGGACGCTTTTCTTGTGCATACTTACAACTATAGCAGTTTTCCGTGTACGATAGTGCAGTTAGAAATGAAATCATATACCTATCACATACACCGCGCGTCGCAATTGTTCGAGTTTTCTCCGATACTTGAAAGTTTCCTTTAACCCGAAAATCAATAGAGGTCACCTTATGTATATCCTCACCATATTGCTTCAAAAACATATCCAAAATCTTAGGTGATGGTGTCCCATGACAAATCAAATCAATAGTAGTAAGCCTTTCACTCAGAGAATCTCCAACATAATTTCTTAAAGCCACAACTTGGCAAGGTAATCCTATAAAAAGAATTTCAGTCTCCTTAGCGAGTTCTCTTTTTATAGTCTTATAAATGCCTATCGGATTACTTTTAATATATTTTGACCCAGCAAAACAATCTAATCTGTTTACATCTTCTACTATATCAAAAACAAAGTTCCCCCCACGGAAAAGGCAGCTACAAACTTTTCCACCTTTTTCTATAAATGTTCTTGCCAGTTCCGTCGCAATTCCACCGGATGCAGACCTCATTCGAGTTTTATCATCATACGTCCAACCTTGTTTCCAAATAATTGGCGAGCGTAATTGAGGTACATTCTTTTGTTGACATACTTTCTCGCACATACCGCAATTAACACATTTGCCCTCGTCAATAACTGCATTAAAAGCATCAATAGCATCAACAATGTGTATGGCGTTCTTCGCACATATATCCACACACGCCATACAGCCTGTGCATTGATTTTCATTACAAACTGTTTTCATATTATTTCCTATCTACTCATTGTATTTTACTCTTTACGCATCATGTTACAATTTATTCATGTACTCTCATCACAATTATCTTTAATAAAACAGCATGAAATAAAAGCAACAAAATAAACAAAACTAGACACGAATGTCGGATAAAAAATACATGTTTCCGACATGCCTAAAAACATGTATGTAACAAACACACATGTGAATGTGAAGTTCAAACCAAATGCTTTATCATATTTTCTAATTTTAAGAAAAAGTCTTGCTAAAAGGACTATAAACCAAGCAATTCCTGCTATTCCCATTGTTAAAAACACATATAAATATGAATTGTCGACATACCATGTTGCCATTGGTAATTTATTTGAGCCAAATAATCCTGCATCAACATATCCTATTCCAAACAGCACTTTTCCACTAGCTATCAATGAAGGAATATTAATAGTAAAGTTCAAGTTTCTATTGCTTAATTTAAATAGACTATCATACATATTATCAGACCCAGAAAATAATACCAACATAATGATCAATATAATGATAAGACCTTGAATGGTTCCTGTATATTTTCTTTTTATTGGTAACCATTCATTGATATTAGCAAATAAAAAAGCCAACCCCAATACAATAATCGCAAGCATATTACTTCTTGATGCGCTAGCCAGTAACATACAAATTGATATAGTATTAATGCCTACACAGAATACTTTACTAAAAGCCACTCTGCTATTAATTTTCTTTTTTATTTGACTAATTATGAAAGATAAAAGCAATAAACATATAGTAATATTACCAACAAAATTAGCGTGATAAAACCCATATTCCCATCGATAACGAGAATCTCTTGAAAATAAATTCGAAAGATTCAGAATAAATCGAAATTTATCATTGTATAGCACAAAAGCGATAAATACCACAATTCCTATCGAATAATAACTGTGTTTTAGAAATTTTAATTGATCCTCCACCGACTCTAAGCAAAGTGTCATGGAAACACTAGCAGTATAAAAGAATAACATTGCTTTTATTTGTTGTCCTATTTCTTGTGATAATGCAGGATTAAAAACTATTAAACCATATACCGCTAGAATCACAAAGAATTGGCTGCAAAATATTATTTTATTTCCGAGATTTTCTCTAAAGCCTTTAATACACCGAATGAATGTAAAGAAAAAAATCAAGGCGACTATAACTTGATAACTCAAATACGCCTTACTAGCTATGGATGTATCAGAAAAGGCGCACATGGTTTTAAAGATTAAACATAAATCCCACAGAAAAAAAATTGTCTTTTTCTTATCAAGTGTCATAGCATATCAAGGCCTCCCACATACATTTTTCTAAATAACTCAGTCGCGTTATGCCAATCAAGCATTCTTGCAGTTTCCAACCCATTTCGAGCTATTTCACTTCGTAATTTAGGATTTTCCGCCAACTTCACAATTGCTTTACTCAAACCCTCAACATCCTCAGGTTGCACAATTAATGCATTTTTTTCATTCACTCCTAAATCAATCATACACCCCGTATTTGTTCCGACTACGGCACATCCACATGCCATTGCCTCAATGGGAGTCAACCCCCATCCCTCATTTTTACTCGGAAAAATAAAAATATCTGCCCAATTATATAGCCGCCTCAGTTCTTCTACATTGGGTGATTTATGAAAAGCATAATCTTCCATTCCTACTGGAGCTTCCATTCCAAACAGTTCAAGCGATAAGTTTTTCACTTTTTTGCGAGCAAATTCAAATGCATTCACACCATCATGTACACCTTTTTTTTTCCAGCTTATGATACAACATCAAGCAATTAGTTGTTGCGATATCACTCCGCTGTTTTGGAACTGTATCATCAGGATAAAACTTTGTACAATCTAAACCATTATGAACTATTACTCCAGTCTTGCTTCTTTGCTCTTTCAGTTTTTTATTGATCCAATTTGAAATAACTATTTTAAATAGTGGCATATCATAGGTTTTTTTTGCTGCTTCCGAATCCCACACTTCATAATCTTGTACAAAATAAATCTTCCTGCCTTTAATTTGCTTCAAACGATTTACATCATAGGCAGTAGGCCACGCTGTTGCAATTGCAAATTCCGCATCTCGGATGTATTTGTTTTTCAGTTTAAAGACAGGTATTATACATTCTCCTGCTTCAAGACTCTTAAAGTCCTTCTTTAGGCACAAATGGTAAACTTTCCCCAATGTGTTTCTTATTTGTAAAATTCGAGCCTTAATAGAGGGTTCTTTTAACATATAAGAAACAACGGGAACATAAATTTTTACATCATAGCCTTTATCTGATAACAGATACGCATATTTTAATACAACTCTAACACCTCCAGATAAAAGTATTGAGGGAAGGAAAAAATTCACTCTAGACTTTGTATAATCAATTTCCTTAATTGGATGAAATAACCCTGCTGCACAGCCTCTAATATTTGATGATAATTTTTCAATTTTTTTATCTTCATAAATTACAATTATCAGCGAATTAAAATGACAAATGCAGTTAATTCGTGTATAAAGCTTATTATTTTATATTTTTTTTGCAATATATACTGTGTTTCGTGCAATATAATATCTTCTAAATGCATTATGATTATATATAATACACTTCTTTCCCAAAAATGAGATTTTCTTAGCCTTTCCCACCTCATGTGTGAAGCCAACTTTATTAACACATATAATCTTAAATCCATTTTCTTGGAGTTTAAGACATATATCATTGTCAACTTTATCAATAAAAAGATATTCATCAAATCCCGCTGTTTTTTTCCAGCATTCATTCTTTAACAAACTGGCAGATGTAATACAAAAATCAATTTCCTCACAATCACTGTTGTATACAACATTTTCTTCATTCAGATTGCGATCTGTGTATCTGCAAGTTAGCATTCCCACATCTTCCTTATTAAGATATGGTTTATACAAGTCTATAATACAATCGCTGCACTCTGAATCCTGATCCAAAGTAATCGTCCAATCTCCTCCATTGTTAGAAGACCATTTCATTATCTGATTTAATGCTCTAGCAATTCCAAAGTTTTCATAATTCAGTATGACACTTACATTTTCAAAAGCAGCCGCAAGCCTTTTGATATCCTCTATATTTTTAGAACCATTATCCGCTATAACCAGTTTACAAACCTGTCCTGCAATGCGACTTATATTTTTTTTCAATTTTTCAATATCCGGATTGTATGTAACAATTCCACCGTTAATTATCATTTTCTTCTCCTAGGATTGCATCGTCGAACCTAAACAACCATTGTTTAAAGTCATAATATGATATATTATCTTTACCGATTTCTTCATACGGTGACGAAAAGAATGTTATTGGTATTTGAATGTTCTCTGTATCAATAACATAAATATTATTCTTATTATAAAATCTGCATTTTTCTATATTTACATTATTTGTTATTAGCTTCTTTTTAAAGAAAATTGCTTCTAATGGACGAAGTGTTAAACCGCTTTGTTTCTCTTGCGTTAAATCTATAATCACTTTGGACTGTGCCACAATTTTCAAAATTTCGTCATAGGAAATCTGTGGCTTATAATCTATGCCACTGTTTTCATTTGAGGTATTATCTCTACAAATATGAAAATATGTTCTTAAACCAAGTGAGTTTAGATAGTTCTCCAGCCTTAATAAAACGGGACCTCTCCCTTTATCTTTACATATACAGCTCACATCATAACATATTGAGACATCGGGCAAATTAATGCTTGAGAAATAATACTGCGTATTATGATACATCTCAAATCGTTCACAGTCTGATTCATCAAAAGATGACGGAATCAAATTCTTCACCTTTAAATTATCGTGAAACATACCGTCTGTCTCGATAATATTATTATACCAAAAGTATATAACTGCATTTGTCTTTTCTCGCAGCATCTTTACATATTCTCTTGCATAATCACTTGCATAAACTACAAACACTTTTTTGCTGTCTATATTTTTGGGTAATTCGTTCAACCATATTCTAAACCCTGGAATTTTTGTTTTATAATGCAGCTTCCGCAAAGCTTTAAAAAACTTTGGTATTGGTTTATACATTTGTAACACTGTACAGCCATTATCTTGCATCTGCTTTGTAAAATATGTTTCACATACTGCACAAAAACAATAATCTGATATTTTCTTCATCATTTCCTCGCAAACATATATTTTATACTTCATCCATCATTTCTTTAAGTTTCTGTGCCGCCAGTTCCTGACTTTCCTTGAGTTTTTTATTCACTACCAAATAATCAATTTTTTGATTAATATAGGAAAAATCACTAAGACTATTTAAGATTCTATCTTCTAGTCCAAACTGTTTCAAAACGCTCAAATTTCTCGCAATTTTTTCTTTTGGTAATACTTCGACAAACTGCCTGTTAAACATGATTGCAAAAGCAGTACCATGAAAAGAATCTGTAATCATATATTCTGCATTTGCAATATATGATAAAAATTTAAACGGCGATAAACACAGCTTAAATTTTCCTACTCGCATACAGTTATGAGCCTCAACAGAAACTCTAAGCAATTTTAACCCCGCTTTATCCGCAAATTGCTTTGCATATTCATCCATTTCATGATTGGCATTAAGTTGATAAAGCAACACATATCCTTTTTCATGTATCGGCAGCAATTGTTTTCTCCATCTATCTCCACCAAAAATCATTGTTGGATCAAGAATCTGTGTTGCCTCATATCCAGCTCTATTTACTATATTAACCGCACTATCTTCTCGCACAGTTATATAGTCATATCCACGTAATAATTCTTTGAACTTATCAATTCTTTCTTTCGGATAACTTTCTTTTCCTAAAACCTAGCAGAAAAGGCTATTTTTTTCGCATCATGTGGAGCAAAACTCAAGAAATACATAGGATCTACATCATCTTGAGCAATTTCTCCCCAAACTTGATCACTACCTGTACAATAAATATCAGCTGTCGGTATTTTGCTTGCATCTGCAACCAGATTTGTAATGCGCTCGCTCAAATTCAGATATTTGGCTCTTTCCTTTTCAAATGCTCTTCCACAAATATAGTGATCTGGCCATTGAACGATTCTATATATAAGTCTAGTAAAAGTATTCCGATTCCATTTTTTGGATTTTTTTAACAGTAGTTCTGTCACATTATGATACTCTTCATCTTCTCGAACATAATCCAAAACTTCCGCATTATATCCGTAGTCTTCAAATAGTTTTTGTGTAGCATACGTCTGCAAAAAAGAGCCATAATTTACAATTGCATGGCGTGTTATAAAACAAATTTTTTTCATAATCATTTCCTTATGCTTTATATGAATACTTGACTTTAACAATCGCTCTGCATAATACCATCAACATTCTATACTTTTTCTTCTTTATGAGATAAAGCATCACATTCCACGGAATACCAATCTTTATGGTTGTTTCATTGACGAAGTTTTCTAAATCAAGTCTTTTTAATCCATCTTCAAATTTCTTTCCCATTTCTTTGAAACTAGTATTGTTCTTTGCTTCATTCAGGGACGCATAAAAAACACAGAACAAAATATAGTTATCATATTGACTTTTCAGTTGTCTATTATTCCGTAGCAGTTTCTTATTTAGATAAGCAAATAAGACTTCTAGTCTTTCAAATCGCCGCGCATCATACGCTTTTGTCATAGATTGACTGTTTTGTCGATAATAGTATACTGGAATGTCGATTCCATAAAAGGATTTACATTTTAATATGCTGTTGTATATACAGGCAACATCTTCACCAAAAGTAATCTTGTCTTCAGAACAAAGATTATCTCTTAGAATTTCGGTCTTAATCATTTTAGACCATACAGCTGGCAAAACACCGAACGTGTAAAATCTTTGATCTTTGTCACAAAGCATACATGGAATAATCTTTTCTTTGACTTCTTTCTCGTCAAAGAATCCTCTAAAATGCGAGGTTTTCATTTCAATATTTTTTCCATCTGTGCTTTTAAACGCATTATATTCCACAATATCCGGATGAGATTCCGTAATCACTTTATCAACTTCTGCAAGCCAATTATCAGCTACCCAGTCATCTCCATCCACATATCCAACATACTCACCTTTTGCAACCATTACACCAGCTCTTCGAGCACTAACTAATCCCCCATTGGCTTTATGTATGACTCGAATGTGATCATTCTTCAAAGCATAAGCATCACAAATTTTGCCGCTATCATCGGTAGCGCCATCATCCACAAGAATCAGTTCATAATTATCATATTTCTGGCTTAGGACACTTGTTATGCACTGATCAAGAAATTTTTCAACATTATAAATCGGTACAACAATACTAAATCGGAGATTATTTTCCATTTGGCACCTCCACACTGTTTCTCTTTTGTATGTAAGTCACATTGTCTGGAATGTCTTTTGTAACTATCGCACCGGCCGCAATGATGACGTTGTCTCCAATTCTAATGTTAGGAAGGATTAAGACATCACTTCCAATCCAAACATTAGATCCAATTTCAACTCGTCCAATAACATAACCTTTGTTTTCTGAAAGGGCCTTTTGTCGCATCAGTTCTATGGTTATGATCGTATATCTTAACATTTTTCCCCAAATATACAATCATTGCCTATATTAATTTCGCCCAGAGATGTCATTGAACAATCACGAATTAAAAAAACAATTATCGCCAATATTAATGCTTCCTGTTTTTTCAATCATCAAATGACATCCTGGATAAAAGAAAGTCATTTTACCAGAATGAAAGCGACTCCCATATAAAATTTTCCAGCACAGAATTTTAAGAATTCCGATAACTCGATTTATAATTTTTATCAGATATTCAGACATTTTTTTCCTCACTATGAAAGACATTTTTCAAATCGTGGCTGTCTTTTTATTTCAGATCCAGTCGCTTTATTAAAAATGACTATGTAACATTATAAAATTTAAAAGTCTCCTTCAGTCCCAGCCACTTTTGGTCCTTATCACTCAGCTTCAGCGCAGTACCATCTTTCAGCGTATAGCCCTCTGCGCTTGCACTGCCCTTGTACTCGCCCCTCAACTCCGGCCATTCAATGCCAATTTCAGGATTGTTCCAATCCATGCCTCCCTCGTTGGTTGCATGATAGTAGCCGTATTTCTCGGTTTGATTCATATCAACGAGCAGTCGAGCCAAATCGTATGTATATCTTATTTTCTCCTGTACAGTTTCATCGTTTCCTTTACGACATCATCCCAGTTATATTTTTTGCAAATAAAGTCAGCTGCCTGTTTCTTCATTTCCATAACCATTTCAGGATGATCACAGGCATTTTGCAATTTTTCTTGCAAGTCCTCTACATTCGACTTTTGGAAAATCAATGCCTTATCTTCCACAACCTCTGCACACTCCGGAATGTCCGAAACCAGACAGCAATTGCCATAACTCATAGCTTCTAGCAGGCTCAAGGGCATTCCCTCCAGGTCAGAAGGTAATGTGTAAATATAAGCATTGCTATATAATTCATCAAGCATCTGTCCCTGAACAAATCCGGTAAAAATGATTCTATTATCATCCTTTGCCAGATCTTTCAATTCCGCCATAAAAGAATCCGTATCGCTAGAGCCACCAGCGATAACCAATTTTTTATCTGTTTTGACATCTTTAAATGCCTCAACCAGATATCGAATGCCCTTTTCCGGCACCAAACGACCAAGAAACAATATGTATGAATCCTTTGTTAGACCAAATTTTTCTGTTATGAATTTTGCATCTTTAATCTCTTGTCGATTCACACCGTTGGGAATAAAGTGAGTCTCCCTACCATAGGTATCTTTAAAGTAGTCATGAACGCCCTTGCTTAGCACAATGATTTCATCCGCATACTTTACGGCATTCTTTTCACCCTAGCCGGATGAATTTTGAGCCAAACCCTAATTTCCATTTCTCACGCTGCCAGTCTATGCCGTGAATTGTAACCACAACCCTCTTTCCAAACATCTTTGGAAGCCATGAGAAAAAAAGCTGGTCCCTCTGCATGGATATGAACAATGTCATACTTACCAAAAAGCACAACATAATGCTGCAAAAAAAAGAGGATGAAACAGCCGCAAGACCTTTCTTTTCTATTGTTGGAACTGTCTTAAGCTTTATTCCTTTATATTCTTTAAGTCGTTTTGAATCATACTCTGAACCACTTACATGATGGCCACCTCTGTTGTAGCAAGTCACATTGTGTCCTTGGGCAACCATCCTTGTGCAAAGTTCCTCAACAACAATCTCAACTCCACCTTCTCTTGATGGAATTCTTTTTTGCCCAAACATAGCAATATTAAGTTTTTCCTTACATTGCGCCATCATTTCTTAATACTCCTACGGCAGTCTGCCAAATAATCTTAATATCCCCCTTCACACTCCACTCCTCAATATACTGGGTATCCAGCTTCACGACCTCTTCAAAGTCCGTGATATTGCTTCTGCCACTCACCTGCCACAGCCCGGTCAGTCCCGGCCTGAATGACATTCTGGCTCTGTGGTGTGGTTCATACTTCTCCCACTCGTCGAGTGTCGGTGGTCTAGTACCTACAAGGCTCATATCTCCTTTGAGGATGTTCCAAAACTGCGGCAGCTCATCTATTGATGTCTTCCTGATAAACTGTCCTATGCCGGTTTTCTTTGTTCCATCCGGCAGTATCTTATTGCCTATGATTCTCGGGTCGAAGTCCATCTTAAACATCATTCCGTCGCTCACCTTGTTTTGTGCCATGAGATCCTTCTTTCGCTCCTCGGCATCCATGTACATGCTTCTGAATTTGTACATCTTGAACTTTCTGCCGTTCTTGCCAATTCGCTCCTGTGCGAAGAAGAATTGGTCCCGGTGATGCTATATAGATTGCTGGTCCCACAAATATCGTTACTATCAAGGTGATGATGCATCCGACCAGCCCTCCGAGTATGTCCATGCCTCTTTTGGCAAGAAGCTGTGTTGTTCTCGCATAGTTCAAGCTGGCTGTGATGACTGTGTAGTCACCTATTTTTTCTATCTGATTAAAACTGCCTGCCATGACCTTGTTTTTGGTGATGCCTCTGTGAACAGCTATTCCCATCTCCAAGAATATGTCTGCCATTTCGTAGGGATATTCGCTCTCCGCACACGGTGGGATAAGCACCTCGTCCACCCATTCCTCACAAGCGTAGTCCACTATCCCGTCATGGTTTGCAACTATTGGTATTTCACATATTGTTTTGCCATTCAGGTCGGCATCTGTTGCCGCTGCCACTATCTGTGTATATCCAAAACCATTTTCCTTAAGTCCCTGAAGTGTCTCCCTAAGGAGCTTTTCCGGTGCTATGACAAAGAGTGATTCTTTTGATGAAGCAAAGCCTCTTTTTTTAATTATTTTCTTAAACACCATTCTGCCTAAGTACGACACGAGAATATATATTGGAATCATGATGTAGTAAGACATACGCGAATATATCTCACCCATCTGTGTGGTAAACAGGAAGAAGGTTGTTATTATTTCCACAAATACCACATGCTTACATGTAACTATGAACTCATCGAGATAGCCTCGCTTCAATACATTTTTGAAGGCATCGGATACTATTTCCACGAAGAAATCTATGAGCAGGAATGCTACTGCCAGTATCCTGTAGTCTTTATCTATGTATGGATTGCCAAGTCCAAAGCGCCATATGTATGAGACTATGAATGCTATCTGCATACACAGGACATCTAAGAGCATGAAATCTATATGCTTTGTCCAGCCTCTTCCTTTCTTTCTGTACATTTTTGTGTCTCCCTGTATTTCTTGATTACCCTATTTCCAGTTCATCCCTATGCTGTCGAGCCTTGCTATGCGCTCTGTGTCGAGCACCATGCCGCTGGCCTTCGGGTTTTTCTTTTGCATCTGATATTTGATATCCAGCGTCCCAGCTTCACTCCGTCTGTGGAATATGATACCGGCACGTCTAGATTGCCGTTTTTCTCGTAATATGCTTTCGCAAGCTCAAACTTTCTGTTCCACTGTATAGCGGTCTTGCTTTCTGACCTGTAGCCTATGCTCTGCAGGCGCTGTAGCTGCTCGTCTGTCATTGAGTGGCTATTGGTCTGGTTTGACAGCCACCGTCCAAGCGGTATGCCGTCTGCTGTGACGTACTTTGCAGGTACTTCGAGGTTTCCATACTCCTTGTAGTAGGCTTTGGCTGCGCTGTAGTACTCTTCCCACTTATGCTTGTTGTGGTCCCATATCATGCCAAGCTCCTCGAGTGCTTTTCTCTGCTCATCGGTGAGTGCCTGCTCTATGCCGTACTTTTTTACCTTGAAGCGCATGTTGTTGATCCATGAGCCAAGCCTAAAGCCTGTAGGCGATACATATTTGGCCTTGATGTCCAGATTACCATAGGTATTGCGGTAGCTTTTCAGCTCTTCCAGTACCTCCTGCCAGCTTGAGTCCGTGACATCCCATATCATGCCTATATCATTTAGCTTTTGTATCTTTTCCCAGGTGAGGTTTCCGGATATATTGCCTGACTTCACACGCCTCTGGGTGTTTATCCATGCTCCCAGTGTGAGGCCTGACCCAGTGACATAGCTCTTTGGTATCTTGAGATTTCCATTTTCCTCATACCACTGCTTTGCTGCCTCATAGTATGTATCCCAGGCACTTCCCAGATTTTCCTGCAGGCGCATGAATATTTCCCTGCTGTCCTTGGTCTCGTCTATAATGCGGAATCTGTCTTCAAAGTGCTCTCTTGGCGAATGAGTGTCCGGATACAGCAAAAAGGCTTCCTGCATTTCGTTTTTCAGGCAGTCTATGCAGTATAGACTGTCGAAATTGTTGACCAGGTCAAATATGACCGGCTGATTTTTGCTTCCTGCTGACAGTGCTCTGCCTATCTGTTGCAGATAGATGATTGGTGACACCGTAGGGCGAAGCAGTATTACTCCGTCCACATCGTCCACATGTATGCCCTCGTTCAGCATGTCTATGCAGTAGAGGAGCTTTAAGTGGCTTCCTGTGTCCTTTTTGAATTCGGCAAAGGCTTTACCGGTCGACGCATCGTTGTAGTACGCTGTGTATATGTGTGGCTTTTTGTCCACCTTGCTAAACCAGTCGGCCGCCTGCGCCTTCATCTCATCCATATGCTCTCTGCCTGAGCAGAATACTATGTATTTGCCATCAGGCTTTGTCATCTGTCTGGCAAAGACCTCTGTGAGTCCGTCTGCCTGCTCGAGTGCACGCTTTAGCTGCTCTAGAAGCTTTTCGTTTTCCGATATAAGTCCCGGGTTTGATAAGCCCTCGATTCGTTTTTTCAGTTGTTCGAGCTCTTTCTTGTATGAATACATGGCTATGACATATTTAGGCTCCGGAAGTATTTCTCTCACGATTGCTTCTCCGAGTGTCATCTCTGAGGCTATGTTGCCCTCAAAGAGCTCCTCTGCCATATTGCGCTGGTTGTCCAGATAGCGTATGTTTGTCGCTGAGAGTCCCAGGCGCTTTGCCTTCGGATATGCTTCCAGAAGCTTTCTTACACTCTTGCCCCACTCTGCGGCTCCACAGCGGTGGAACTCATCGAGTATGATATAGTCAGGGTGCAGGGTGTCTATGCTGTCCTCATGCTTCATGAGCCTACTGTATGACATGTATTCTATGTTTGAGAACTGTGTGTCTATGTTTTCAAGCTGTGTCTTGTAGATGTACTCACTTGGCGATAGCCATAGAAAGTGCTTGTGCGGATGCTGCTCCACGAGCTTGAAAGCTATCATCGACTTGCCCGTGCCTGTCGGATGGATGACGGCTGCCATCTGCTTTTCCTCCAGCATGGTCTCGACTGCTCTGTATGCATCTTCGTTGTGCTTGTAAAGATGTATGCTCATTTGCTGCCTCCGGGTGAAACACTACATTAAAAGGGAGGTTGGATTTCGCAGATTATTACAATCTGCGAAATCCAACCTCCCTTATGTATAAAATAAGCATTTTATATAAATATGACCATTTTTCTGACCATTTATGGGATAACTATAGAATTGATTGCGGAGCGCTTGGTCTCCAGATTTGGATGCACATAGCGATTCAATGTAATATTTACATTGGAATGTCCAAGAATCTCACTTACACTCTTAGCGTCGGCGCCGCTGCTGATACAATTTGTGGCAAAGGTGTGGCGCAATGCATGAAAGTGAGTATTCCCGATACCTGCTTCTCTTATATAGATATGAAATCTATTCTGATAAGTGCGGGGATCCATAGGCTGATTTTTCTTTAGAAAATAAGAGTCACCTTTCATTGAAGTGTTATGATAATCTGACAGCTTGTCATATATAAAGTCCGGGATAGGAATCTCACGAAGTGAATTTGAAGTCTTTGGTGAATCTATATATAAAGAAGTCTTTCTCGTGGCTGTGTGGTTATTTTGTGATGAATCGGATGTGTGTACCGTATCTACCGGAAGTCTCTGCACTGTGCGATTGACATGCAGAGTGCGACTAATCATATCGATATCTTCCCATTTCAGGGCACAAATTTCTCCTAAACGCAGCCCCATAAAAAGGCACAATAAAATACCGAGCTTATATATATCAAGCTCGGTAAGAAGATACTCGGTTAGCTTTTGCTGGTCTGTTGTATTGATTGTATTTATGTTGTTTGAGGATGTGACGGATGAACGCTTTGACCTGTACGACAGATGAATTTCTCCGGTGCCATATGTTGCAGCTCCATATGCAAGGATTGAGTTGAATATACAAAGTATGCTCTTTGTAACGCTCTCACCGGCTGTCTCAGGCAACTCCTTGAGTATTTCATTCTGATTTAACTCATCTATGACGCTTTCTCCCCAGTTCGGTTTGATATATTTATTGTATATAGTAGAATACTTTTGAATGGTAGAGCACTTCCGGCTGGATGCTATACTTTCAAGCCATTTCTCAGCGACTGCTTTTACGGTGATAGCGGACTGCTTTGGGGCTGCTGTTTGATTAAGTGAAGCAGCTTTTGCTGTAAGCAGCCTTTCTGTTACTTCCTTATAGCTGTGGCCGTATACCGATTTGCACTTTTTACTGCCGGCTGTGTCTACTATGTAGTAACGCCCCTCCCAGCGTCCGTCGGTTCTCTTTCTGATGTTGGTTCCTCTTCTTGACATAATGTATGCCTCCTTGTGATTATTTATTTCAATAGAAGAGGAATGAAATACTTAATATTTATCTGTTTTCCATATGTCTTTACCATTTTGGAATGCTCTCAGCTTTGTGAGTTTCTTTTCATATAATGCTTGTAGCCTTGGGATACGCATATGACGTTCGATTAAATCTTTTTTATACAAACTAAAATCCATTTCTGCTTTATCAATATTTACAATATTTCTATCCTTTACATATGATAGAAGCCGTACTTCTTTAGAAATAAAAGAATGTGTCTTTATCTCATCAATACGAATTGAACCAAGATGCTCGTATGGAATATTATAGAACATAGAATTACCGGAATCATATATAGGTGCAAATCCAAGTATTTCTAATGTGTCAGGATTTCTAACTATAGAAATATTATTCATGTGTCTGTCGGTATTTGAAATGAGATAGTCAGTCATTATTTCATAATCCATAAAATAATCAAACTCTTCTTCTTTTATTCCCAAACCAAGACAGACCTTTTTCAATGGATAATAATATGATTCATTTTGCTTAAGCTTGACTGATTGCAATAATTCCCATGCACTGATACATTCCAGATTTTCTGAGCAAAAATCGTATGAAAGACATCCAAGTCCTTCAATTCCACCTTCTACTGTTAACAATGTGGGAGTGTATACTGTGAAATTTTCAAATTTTTGTTTTCTATGAAGTTCTGTTGCAAATAGTTCGTTTATACTTTGCTGGTATGATTCTCCATAATTACCTTTAATCATATATCTGCGGCCTGAAGTGTCAATACACCATTTTTTCTGAAGTTCTCCCTGTGAAGCAGCGCAGTTAAATTTTGTTTTCTTCCTTAAATCAAGTAAATTGTCCTTGTTTAGTGTTATTTCACCAAATGTATCTACGAAATCATTTGTAAACAGATTTACATCTTTCCATTCGATATCTTCACCACGAGGTTTAATCCAATAACAATCCGACAAACTTAAGGCCAAATTATCTACCAAAGCACTGTTTGTTGAAGAATATCCAAGTCTTTGCAGGGCAGTCTTAGCTCCGTGCCTCGTCTTAGGAATAGCTCTGTCCTTCCACCAATCATGAAATTTCATATCATTCATCTGTCCACCTATAGGAAAGTGGGCAAGAGCTGCTTCATTTTTTCTGTAATTTCCGAGAGTTCCCCCTTCTGTCAGCTCCATCAGGCAAACAGGTATATCTTTATGCATTAAATAGTATTCTTTAGCTATTTTCTTCGCCATATATTAACTCCATATAATATCTTCTGTTTTATCAAGTCTACAGTCACGATTAAATTTATCAACTATTTCATAATAGGATTCAAACAAATCAGCCACATATAATGAAAGATTTTTTTCCTTTACACCATCAAGATCTTCACCTATCTTGATTTTTGTACCTATTGAATCAATTAAATACCCAGCGTCTCTGTTATAATAATAAATCTTACCGTTATTATCTTCAATTTTATACATATTATCATTTTTCTATCGGTAACTGGTTGGCAATTAATTTTATAATATAAGGAGTAGGCCGAGCTTTTCTCCCTGCTCCCATTTCTGCAATGTACTTATTGGTATATTGAACATCTTTGAAAAACTACGTTGCGAAAGGCCGGTAGTATTTCGTATTTCCTTAATGTTCATAATAACAAACCTCCCATAAAAATATATCCAATTTGGTTACTTTTTTTGTTATTATACCCAAATCGGATATATAATGTCAATATAATTTAATTTATTTCTGACCACAATTTTGACCATCTAAAACTAAAAAATAT
>ENA-OQHK01000067-OQHK01000067.1-human-gut-metagenome-genome-assembly--contig:-NODE-67-length-21615-cov-4.716121_pt1 | contig 21615 bp, 24 predicted proteins | sample MGYA00242562_ERZ504715 | MGnify/ENA primary metagenome ERZ504715 (study PRJEB26092, sample SAMD00036445) | human gut metagenome | host: Homo sapiens | study: EMG produced TPA metagenomics assembly of...
TTTGAAGACGCGCTCGTTAAGAATATCAAATATCAGCTTCGCAATGTGGATGGAAGCTTTGAGGTAAGAAAGGAAAGCGGACGTGTGTACGTGGAGACAGACGGAGACTATGATTATGACGAGACAGTTGCCACATTGTCAAGAATTTTTGGTATCGTGGGTATCTGTCCGGTCGAGCTGCATGAGGATGAGGGCTTTGACAAGCTCTGTGAAGCAGTTATCGAGCATATTAACCATGTATACAAGGATAAGAGCTTTACCTTCAAGGTAAATGCGAGACGTGCCAGAAAGAACTATCCGATGACCTCCATGGAGATAAATGCCGCAGTCGGTGAAAAGGTGCTGGAGGCATTTCCTGAGACAAGGGTAGATGTTCATAATCCACAGGTTATGATCAATATCGAGATCAGACCTATGATAAATATTTATTCAGAGGAGATTCCCGGACCGGGCGGTATGCCGCTTGGCACAGCAGGAAAGGCAATGCTTCTGCTCTCAGGTGGAATCGACAGCCCGGTTGCAGGATACATGATTGCAAAGCGAGGCGTGGTAATCAATGCCACATATTTCCATGCACCGCCATATACGAGTGAGAGAGCAAAGCAGAAGGTTGTAGACCTTGCAAAGAAGGTTGCCAGATATTCGGGCAAGATAAAGCTGCATGTTGTCAATTTTACCGATATACAGCTTGCCATATATGAGAAATGTCCTCATGATGAGCTGACCATCATCATGCGCAGATACATGATGAAGATAGCAGAGCACTTTGCCGATGAGGATAAATGCTTAGGTCTTATCACAGGTGAGAGCATCGGACAGGTTGCAAGCCAGACAATGCAGTCACTTGCTGCAACAAACGAGGTGTGCCATATGCCTGTATACAGACCTCTCATTGCCATGGACAAGAATGATATCATTGATATATCAAACAAAATTGATACCTATGAGACATCGATTCTTCCGTATGAGGACTGTTGTACTATTTTCGTAGCAAAGCATCCTGTTACAAAGCCGAATATAAACAGGATTAAGAAGTCTGAGGAAAGACTTAACGATGTGATAGATGAGCTTATGAAGACAGCTATAGATACTACAGAAGTGATTATGGTGGATGCTGAGTAATCAGTGCCACCTTAGAGCAAAATAAAAAGGACCTGAGCTTCAGGTCCTAATTAATCAAATCATTGTATCTGTATTACTTGGCTTCGTCGATGATATATGGCTTTAATACTTCCATAATCTCGTCAAGTCCGGTTTCTGTATGTATAGCGAGCTCTATTGGCTTAGAGAGGTCTAGGCTGAAGATACCCATAATTGATTTAGCATCAATGACATATCTGCCCGATATTAAATCAAAATCGAAATCAAACTGAGTAATAGCGTTAACGAATGATTTTACTTTCCCAATGGAATTTAATGAAATCTGTACTGTTTTCATATTGAAAACCTCCTTAAATAACTACTGTCATATAGATAGTAATAGTTTTTTAAGGAAAAGTCAATTAAATAGGAGTAAAAAAATAAAATGAAAAAAGCAGCCTTACATAATTTAGGATGTAAAGTAAATGCATATGAGACAGAGGCCATGCAGCATCTGCTTGAGGAGGCGGGCTATGAGATAGTTCCATTCACACAAAAAGCTGATGTGTATGTCATAAATACATGCTCAGTCACCAACATGGCTGACAGAAAATCCAGACAGATGCTTCACAAGGCAAAGAAAAATAATCCGGACTCAATAGTTGTGGCAGCCGGCTGCTATGTGCAGACAAGTGAAAAAGAGGTATTAAACGACTTATCGGTGGACATAGTCATCGGAAATGACAGAAAGCATGACCTTGTAAGGCTGCTTGAGGAATACTCTTTGGACAGTGTAAACGATACCGTGGATGATATAAATGATGGAAAGCATGATTTTGAGGAGCTCTTTATAGACCAGACAAAGGAGCACACGAGAGCCTTCATCAAGGTGCAGGACGGCTGTAATCAGTTTTGCAGCTATTGTATCATTCCGTATGCCAGAGGACGTGTCAGAAGCCGTAGGTTTGAAAATGTAATAGCAGAGGTTGAAAGGCTCGCGGCAAACGGCTTCAAGGAGGTTGTGCTGACAGGTATCCATCTAAGCTCATACGGTGTGGATTTTGAGGAAGCTACAGGCCTTCTTGAGCTGATACAGGCGGTGAACGCAGTAAAGGGCATAGAGCGCATCAGGCTTGGGTCACTTGAGCCTAAGATTGTGACAGAGCACTTTGTGAGCGAGCTTTCAAAGCTTGATAAAATCTGTCCTCATTTCCATCTGTCGCTTCAGAGCGGCTGCGATGCAACACTTAAGAGGATGAACAGAAAATATACCACTAAAGAGTACGAGAGAGGCTGTGAGCTTTTGCGTAAATATTTTGTTCATCCGGCCATCACAACCGATGTAATTGTGGGATTTCCCGGTGAGACAGAGGAGGAGTTTGAACAGACTAAGGCATATCTTGAGCATATACATTTTTATGAGATGCATATCTTTAAGTACTCAAAGCGAAAAGGTACCCGCGCAGCAGTAATGCCTGACCAGATAGATGAGCAAGTTAAGGCGGCACGAAGCGAAAAACTCATAGCTCTCGGTCATGACATGTCTAAGGAGTTCAGGAAATTCTATATCGGAAAGAATGAGGAGGTGCTTTTTGAGGAAAAGGCCGTAATCGGTGATAAAGAATACTTTGTCGGATATACTAAGGAATATGTCAAGGTCGCTAAGAAAACTGACGAAAACCTTGAAAATCAGATAGTTTCAGGCCGTATATCGGGTATGCTTACAGACGAAATATTACTCTTCGAATAATAAAAGGTTGTAATTTTATTACATTTATAATAAAATAATATTACAAGAAGGGCGAAACGTATGGAAAAAAATATTAACAACACACAATTTTTTACAGTTCAAAAGGAGCCTGAGCTTCAGGTAAGCGATGTACTTGAGATTGTGTACAAGGCATTAAAGGAAAAGGGCTACAATCCTGTTAATCAGATTGTTGGATATATTATGTCCGGAGATCCAACATATATCACAAGCCACAATAACGCGAGAAGTCTCATCATGAAGGTTGAGAGGGACGAGCTTGTGGAGGAGGTTCTCAAGACATACATTGAGAACAGCGCATGGGATTAATATGAGGATATTAGGTCTTGATTTTGGTTCAAAGACAGTCGGAGTAGCGGTGAGCGACGAGCTCTTAATCACAGCACAGGGCGTTGAGATAGTGCGCAGGAAGTCGCCATCCAAGCTCAGACAGACTTTGGCACGTATTGAGGAGATTATTGCAGAGTACAAGGTGGACAGGATTGTGCTCGGCTATCCTAAAAACATGAATAACACGGAAGGAGAACGCTGCGAGAAGACGAAGGAGTTCGGTGATATGCTTGCAAGGCGCACAGGGTCTTGGAGGTCATATACTGGGATGAGCGTCTTACAACAGTCGCAGCCGACCGTTCTATGATGGAAACCGGCATACGCAGGGAGAATCGCAAGGAGTTTGTTGATGAGATTGCGGCGTATTTTTATTTTGCAGGGATATTTGGATTATCTGTCAAATAGTCGGTCTTAGTTTTTATGCAGAAAATTAAATTTACTGACCCGCAGACCAAGGATGTTGTCGAGTTTGCGGTTGAAGAAGAGACAACACTTAATGGAACACGATATCTTTTAGTTTCCGAAGGAGAAGAAAGCGGAGACTGTGAAGCATATATTTTAAAAGAAGTAAGCACAAAGGATGAAGAGGTGCTTTATCAGATGGTTGAAGACGATGTTGAGTTTTCGGCTATTGCTAAGGTATTTTCTGAGCTTACGGATGATGACACTGCACTTGAATATTAGGATTGCAGTTGTACGTGAAATAAATTTGGAGGTAATATTTTGAAGAAAACAGAAAAACAGAATACAGGTAAGCTTAAGATCATTCCACTTGGAGGATTAGAGCAGATTGGAATGAATATTACTGCTTTTGAGTATGAGGACAGTATTATTGTAGTTGATTGCGGATTGTCATTCCCTGAGGACGATATGCTGGGAATAGATTTGGTTATCCCTGATATCACATATCTTAAGGAGAACATCGATAAGGTCAAGGGATTCTTTATCACTCATGGACATGAGGATCATATCGGTGCTATTCCTTATGTGCTTAAGGAGATAAATGTACCGATATACGCTACAAAGCTTACCATCGGAATTATTGACAGAAAGCTTGAAGAGCATGGCATGCTCAAGACTGTCAAGAGAAAAGTCGTAAAATACGGACAGCATATCAACCTTGGCTGCTTCAGGGTTGAGTTTATAAAGACTAACCACAGTATCCAGGATGCAGCAGCGCTTGCTATCTATTCACCGGCAGGTATAGTTGTGCATACAGGTGATTTCAAGGTAGATTATACACCTGTATTTGGAGATGCAATCGACCTTGCAAGGTTTGGTGAGATTGGAAAGAAGGGTGTGCTCGCGCTTATGTGCGACAGTACCAATGCAGAAAGACCGGGCTTCACACAGTCTGAGAAGTCTGTCGGAAAGGTATTGGACGGCATCTTTGAGGATCACAGGAAAAACAGAATTATCATTGCTACATTTGCATCAAATGTAGACCGTGTGCAGCAGATTATCAACTGTGCTGAGAAGTATGGCAGAAAGGTGGCCATCGAGGGACGAAGCATGGTAAATATCATTTCGATAGCCTCAGAGCTTGGCTATCTGTCGCTGCCTGACAATATTCTTATAGATGTAGAACAGCTTAGAAGCTATCCTGATGAGCAGACTGTCATCATCACGACAGGAAGCCAGGGAGAGTCAATGGCAGCTCTTTCACGTATGGCAAACGGTACCCACAGGAAGGTATCCATAAAGCCAAACGATACCATCGTATTCAGCTCAAATCCTATACCGGGAAATGAGAAGTCGGTTACAGGTATCATCAATGAGCTCATGATGAAGGGTGCAGACGTTATATTCCAGGATGTCCATGTTTCCGGTCATGCCTGCCAGGAGGATATAAAGCTTATTTATTCTCTTGTCAATCCAAAGTACGCAATCCCTGTTCATGGAGAGTACAAGCATCTTGTGGCACAGGCCAAAATAGCCGAGCAGCTCGGATATGATACAGACCACATCAAGATCCTTTCATCAGGAGATGTGCTTGAAATCAATGAGGACGGTGCCAAGGTGACAGGCAGAGTGCATGTGGGCAATGTCATGGTCGATGGACTTGGTGTAGGAGATGTAGGAAATATCGTGCTCCGTGACAGACAGCGTCTGGCTGAGGACGGAATCATCATCGTTGTGATGACTCTTGAGGCAGGCTCAGGACAGCTGCTTGCAGGCCCTGATATTGTATCGAGAGGATTTGTATATGTGCGCAATTCAGAGAGCCTGATGGATGAGGCAAAATGTGTGCTGGATGACACAATGGAGCGTCTGACAGACAACAATGTGACAGACTGGGGCAAGATAAAGACAGAGGTAAAGGATTCATTGGGAGACTTTGTTTGGAAGGAAACAAAGAGAAGACCGATGATTATACCTATAATTATGGAAGTGTAGGAACAGCTTATGGATTTTAACAAGGCTTTATTTGGTTTTATAAGGGTTGCTTTTTCAATAATGATTGCTCTTTTGGTGCTGTTTGCGGGCATAAAAATCTGCAGCATCTGCTATGATTTTGGCTACAGAGTATTTACTGAGCCTGCCATGACAAATGGCGATGGTCAGGATGTACTCGTTCAGGTGGAAAAGGGCATCTCCGCAGAGGAGCTTGGACAGCTTTTAGAGGACAAGGGCCTTGTAAGGGATCACAATTTATTTTATCTCCAGCTTAAGCTGTCTGCTTACTCAGGACATATAAAGCCAGGGATATACACACTCAACACTTCAATGACAGCAAAGGATATGATGGTAATCATGTCCTCCGACAAGAGCGATGAAGAACAGACACAGACTACGGAGCCTTCGGATACACAGTAATTATCCGTTAAGCGCATTTGTGTCAATAATTAGATTAGGAAATACAAGAATGATAGTTGATGAGAGACTTGTCACATATATCAATTCCTTTGACAGAGGCAACACGCCTGTATTAGATGAGATAGAGAAGGAAGCCTTAAGAGCCTTCGTTCCGATTATCAGAAAAGAGATGCAGAGCTTTTTAAAGCTGCTTCTTGCAATGCAAAAACCAATGCGTATTCTCGAGGTGGGAACAGCGGTTGGTTTTTCTGCCGTTTTGATGGCAGAGTATGCACCGAAGGGTTGTCAGATAGTGACGATTGAAAATTACGAAAAAAGAATACCTATCGCAAAGGCAAACTTTGAAAGAGCCGGGAAGCAGGAGCAGATTACACTCTTAGAGGGCGATGCAACGGACATACTTCCACAGCTTGAAGGACAGTTTGACATGATATTTATGGACGCGGCAAAGGGACAGTATATCAACTTTATGCCGCAGGTGCTTCGCCTTTTAAAGACAGGCGGAGTGCTGGTGTCCGACAATGTGCTGCAGGATGGCGATATTATAGAATCGCACTATATCGTTGAGCGCAGAAACCGTACCATCTACAAGCGTATGAGGGAGTATCTCTACGAGCTGACACACTCCGATGAGCTGGTGACGGCAGTGATGCCTATAGGCGATGGAATTACGGTGTCAACAAAGCTATAGTAACCGGTGTAGAATATATTGGATGAATACAAAACTGTATGGGAGAAAAAATGAGAAAAATAGAATTACTTTGTCCGGCGAGCAGCCTGGAGGTACTTAAGATAGCAGTTATATATGGAGCTGATGCAGTTTACATCGGTGGAGAGGCATTTGGACTAAGGGCCAAGGCTAAGAATTTCTCCATGGAGGAGATGGCAGAGGGAGTTGCCTTTGCACATGCTCACGGTGTGAGGGTGTATGTTACTGCCAATATTTTGGCTCACAACTATGACCTTGACGGAGTGCGTGAATACTTTACAGAGCTTCACAACATGAAGCCGGACAGACCTGATGCACTGATCATTGCAGATCCGGCGGTTTTCATGATTGCAAAGGAGGTCTGCCCGGAGATAGAAAGACATGTCAGCACACAGGCCAACAATACAAACTACGGCACATATCAGTTCTGGTGGAATCTCGGAGCCAGCCGTGTGGTGACAGCCAGAGAGCTTTCGCTTAAGGAGATAAAGGAGATAAGAGGGCATATAGATGACAGAATGGAGATAGAGACCTTCGTGCACGGAGCAATGTGTATCTCATATTCCGGCCGATGCCTGCTTTCCAACTATTTCACAGGCCGTGATGCGAATAAAGGCGCGTGCACACATCCGTGCCGCTGGAAGTACTCTGTTGTGGAGGAAAAGCGCCCGGGTGAGTATCTGCCGGTATACGAGAATGAGCGCGGCACATATATCTTCAACTCAAAGGACCTTTGCATGATAGAGCATATCCCGGATCTGATTGATGCAGGAATAGACAGCTACAAGATAGAGGGACGTATGAAGACCGCTCTCTATGTGGCAACAGTAGCAAGAACCTACCGCAAGGCGATAGATGATTATCTTGAGTCACCTGAGAAATACGAGGCAAATATGCCATGGTACTTAGAGCAGATAAAGAGCTGTACCTACAGGCAGTTTACCACTGGCTTTTTCTACGGAAAGCCTTCGGAGGAGACTCAGATATACGATAACAATACTTACGAGAAGGGTTACACATACCTTGGTATCGTAGGTGCTCCAAATGAAAAAGGCCTCTACCGTATGGAGCAGAGAAACAAGTTCTCAGTTGGCGAGCAGATTGAAATCATGAAGCCAAACGGAGACAATGTGCTTGCAACAGTGCTTGCACTCGTTGATGAGGATGGCAATGAGATGGAATCCTGCCCGCATCCACAGCAGGTATTCTATGTAAAGCTGTCAGAGACACCTGATGAGTTTGATATTTTAAGACGTCAGGAGAATGAGGCTATCGCTTTAGATTAAAATAATTGTTTTTTAGGAATGAATCCGCTATACTAAATTATAGTATTGCGGATTTTTTTGTAAAAAAATATATACAGATTATTTAAAAATTTGTTGAAATACAACAGATAGTAATGGAGAAAAAATGTTAAAAATAGCTATATGTGATGATGAAAAAGTATTTAGAGATAATATAAATAAATATGTTGCATCCTATTTAAACGAAAAAGAGATTTCTTATGAAATAGATACATTTTCATCAGGTAAGGAAATAATTGATTTAGGAATTGAAATTAAACAATACAACATCATTTTTTTGGATATTAATATGGATGATGTTGATGGAATTGTTACGGCACAAAAAAATCAGGGAATATAGTTCTGAAATATATATTGTATTTGTGACAGCTTATATAAATTATTCGTTGGAGGGCTACAAGGTCGATGCCATAAGATATCTGTTGAAAAATAATACTAATTTAGAGGCTTCCATAAGCGAATGCATGGATGCCATTCTTCATAAGATGAATTTGGTAGTAAAAAGAAAAAATTCAAGTTCAATGAAGGAGAAAAGGAGATTAATATAGACAATATACTATATATTGAAAGCAAATTACATAAACTGCAATTCTATATCATGGAGGATAAAATCAAAATCTATAATTTATATGGCACATTAAATGAGCTGGAAAATGAACTAAAAGATTTCCATTTTATTAGAATCCATCAAAGCTATTTGACTAATTTGAAATATATTAGGAGTGTTAAATGCTATAAAGTACTGTTATGTAATAATCAGGAATTGCTCATACCTAAGGCAAGATATAAGAATGTGAAGGATGCATTCATTTCATATAAGGGAGAATTGTGATATATGTTTACATACTTTTTCAGTTTAGTAATTATTATATTTGAAGCGATATGTTGTAATTTATTTTACGATGTTTTTTGCAAAGAAAATTCGAGATTAAGAAAAAGTCAAAAAGTTTTGCTGATGCTATCATTGATTTGCTGCTATTATTTATGCGGATTATTTTTGTCTGATATGCTTATATTGAAAATGACGTTGGTTGTACTGGCTGCAGTTATAATTATGAGTTTTTATTTTGAAATTAGTATAAAAAAATCAGTCATTTTTGCATTATTATATCAAGGATTATCAATCATAGTTGATTATATAGCTTATATTAGTAATAACACAATTATTTCAAAAGCGGGTGAGGTACAAAAAGGATATGCGTTAGAGGGAAGCTTGGTTGTTATTTTTAGCAAGATTACCGTATTTTTATGTATCTTACTGCTAAAAAAACACTTTGGAAAAAAATCAACAGAGACTTTACCTGACAAAATATGGGGAAGATTTTTGTTTTTTCCTGTATTTACAATAATTACAATTATAGCAATGATTATGACGTTTCAATATACAAAAAATGAAGTGCAGGCGAACGTTTTATATTCTATCTCTTTGGGATTGGCTGTGATGAATATATTTGTATGTTTCCTGATTAACGATATTGTAACCAGTGAAGCTAAATTGCATGAAAAGGAAGTATTGGGACTACAGTTTAAAAACCAAATTGATATGTACCGTTCTATTTCGGAAAATTATGAAATTCAGAAAAAAAAGTCACATGAATTTAAAAATCATATATTGTGTATAGAATCTTTATTGAAAGCTCATGAATATGACAAGGCAAGTAAATATGTAGGAAATATCAGCAATACTTTTATTGGAGAAAAAAATGTAATCAATACAAATCATGTGATAATAAATGCGATTCTTAATACAAAGTATCAGGAGGCTATCAGTAAGAATATTGTTTTTGTGTTTAAGGTAAATGATTTATCAAAAATTGTAATAGAGGATGAGGATCTGGTAGTGATTTTAGCAAATCTGCTAAATAATGCCATTGAAGCATGTGAAAAATGTGAGGAAAAGAAAACTATAAAACTAAAATTTGTGATAGAGGAAAATCTTATAGTTCTTTCGGTGAAAAATACATGCAGTCATCCAATTATTTACAGTGATAATGAAATAAAAACAAGTAAAAAAGATGAACCAGAAATGCATGGCATTGGTATAAAAAATATTATTCAAATTGTAGAAAAATACAATGGCGAATATGTTATTAAAAATGAGAACAATGAATTTAGTTTTTCTATTATTATCCCATTATAATATGTGACCATAGTTTATGTCCATTTTCTGCAAAAAATGGTCGTTTTGTGCATGGATTGTTGATTTTATCTATTATGTTAGATAAAATTATAAAAAGTAATTTTGGAGTAAGATAACAGAAGGAAAAATAACAAATGATTTATAAAGTGGCAATATGTGATGACGAGATTAATCAGTGCGCTGTACTCGAAAAAATAATTATTGAATATTTTAATAATAGAGCTGAAAAATGCGAGGTTGAAGTATGGTATGATTCTATGTCATTATGCAGAGACATAAAAGAATTCAATCCGCAGATACTTTTTCTGGATATTGAGTTACCGGGTGATAATGGGGTTTATGCAGGAAAATATATAAGGGAAACGCTTCATAATGACAGGATGAATATTGTGTTTATTTCTCATAAAACAAGCTATGCTATGGAGCTTTTTCAAATTCATCCATATGATTTCCTTATAAAACCGATAGATGAAAATGTTTTGTATGATACCATGACTAAAATATTACAACTTGAAGATGTGCAGAAAAAAGAATTCAGATATACATATAATAAGACAGGATATTCTATTCCGTAGTAGGGGAAATTATGTTTGTTTTCCAGCAGAAATAAAACTATTACTATATAGTAAAACCGATGGTGAAAGTGTATCTTATTATGGAAAACTTAGTGATATTGTATCAAATCTTCCGTTTCAGTTTGTCTGCATAAGCAAGTCATATATAGTCAATATAAAATGTATTAAATCATGGAAAAGTGATGCTGTTTTACTGAAAAATGGTATGGAAATAAGTATAGCACAGTCTAAAAGGGCTTCATTTAAGCAGGCAGTTTTTAACTATGGAAGGAGTAAGGAAGTGATATGACTTTTGAAAGAGCAATGGTTATTTTGTTTACAAAGGTAGCTCAGACTGTTATTGCAGAAAGATTTACTCATACTTTTTTGATAATGATGGAAACAGAGTGCGAAAGGTATTTGCATATTTATTTAGTGTTTTTATAGCGATATTTGTAAACTTGTTTTTTTATAAACCGATATTTAATTTCCTTAGTATTTTCTTAGGGCTGTCAGCAATTGCTTTATCATATAATGGTACGATAAAAAGAAAATGTATATTTGTTTTTTATATTTTGGCAGTAAGCTGTCTCATAGATTTAGTAGTAAGTGCATTTTTGATAAAGCCCTTTGGATATGATGGATATTCAGCTTTTGTAAGTATATTTGCTCTTTTATTATTGCATGCTGCGCAGTTGGTTACAGAAAGATTTTTTGGAAATGATTTAGGCATAGAGCTGAATAATCGTTATTGGTTGTTTATTATTGCGTCGTTATTAGTATGTATTATAACATCAATAGTAATATTTATGGATAAACCGTGTCATCATTTTCTCTTTCGTTAGTCTGCGGAGCATTTCTGCTTGTGAATATTATTATTTCATATCTGATGGATGATCTTGTTAAGTCTTCTCAGAAGGCTTTGGAAAATCAGGTACTTAGAGATCAGGTTAGTTCTTATGAAAGAGAGATTATGCTTCAGAATGAAAACATGGAGGCATTAAGATCATTTCGACATGATATGAAACGTCATTTTGCAGAGATTTCGGTGCTTGCTTCAACAGGCGAAATAGAACAGATAAAAAATTATGTGTCAGCTATGGAGAATAATCTTGTAGAATCAAGGCGGCTGGTTGATTCGGGTAATACGGCGCTTGATACAGTTTTAAATTATATGCTTCAGCGTGCGGTGGATAAGAAAATTCAGTTGAATGTAAAAGTTGTGGTTCCGAGTGATTTAAAATTATCGGCATATGATATGAATATTATTTTTGGAAACCTTTTGGAGAATGCGATAGAGGCACAAAAAGATGTAAAAAATCCAAGCATAGATTTGGAAATTAATTATTTAATGGATTCACTTGTTGTTGAGATTAGTAACAGGTGTTTACAAAAAGTGATATTTAAAGGGGGATTGCCGATTACGACAAAACAATCTGTAAGAGAACATGGTTATGGATTAAAGAATGTAAAGAAAGTGCTTGATAAATATATAAGCACACTGGATTTTGAGTGTTCAGATGAACGGTTCACCGTGAAAATATTGATGAAAATTTAATAAATTCACCTTGAAAAGTACTAATTTCGCCTTTTGTATTCGGAGTAATTTGTTTTATGTATAATATTATCAAAAAGGGAGGGGCACTATGAAGAAAAAACGCATATTAATCGCATCAATCATCTTCATACTTATCATCTGTATTGTGACTGCGGTTTTTATAATAAAGAATAGAAACCGCAGTACATCCAATACAATGTACACATATGGCTCTGGAGATGTACGATGTAATTATTCAGAAGACAATGTACTGTATCTTGATGATTCCGGAATACTGCATCTCATCGATACGGCATCAGGCAAGGACATGGTCTATTGCGATAAGCCCAACTGCACACATGAAGGATTCTCGGGCTCCAATGAGAAGCCCTCATGTCCTGCAGCTTTTTATGGTTTAGAAGGAGCCGGAACGGTGCTTTACAATGACCATCTTTATTATGTAGGAAATATGTCGGATGAAGATATGACAGTTCAATATCTGTATGTTATGGACTCAAACGGTGAGAATCGTAAAAAAGCAGCCAAATTAGAGAATGTTCAGAATGTTACGGCTGTTTTGTACAGGGATAATTATGTTATAGGAGCTTACAGTAACAGAATAGAGCTTAATGATGAAGGACAGATTGTAAATGATGATAAGCCTGAAGCCGGTATTTTTGTTATAGATCTCGATAATTACAAGGTGTATATGAGTGATAAGATAACAAGCGAACAGGCAAATATTACGGACATATATTATGAAGACGAAGTAGTGTACTATTCGACTGTGCGGTTTGGAGATGATGTTACAGAGCTGATGATAGAGGAGGGAGCGTCAGATGATGCGGAGTCTTTTGCTTATGATAATATGCTTAATGGAATATATCAATATGATATAGCAGATGAAAAGACAACATGTCTGACGGAAATAGACCATATTAACGATCTTAGGCTGTTAGATGGCGATGGTTATTATTCGTCAAAGGATGGATATTTTGTGTTTGACACCGAAAGCAGACAGACAAGACAGCTTCCGATAGATGCGGATGGAAAAACACAATATGGACCATTAAAAAAGAGCGGAGACTTTTTATATTATGCCCTTTCTGAAGAAAAAAGTGATGAAGTGACATATTATCGCTTGAAGGATGATAAGAGTGAAGAACTGATGAAGCTGTCTACTGAAAAGGCATTTAGCATTGCAAGCATATGCGGTCAGTCGGTATATGTCACATATACAAATGATAACGGAAAGTTGTGCCTTGGGGTAATAAGTCTTGATGAATTGAACAAGGGAGTATTTGAACCAAAGGAATTGAGGTGTTTTGATGATGAAGAATAGTAAGAAAAAGGGTATTTTGATAGCGGTTGCAGTAGCAGTCATTGTTGTTATAGCAGTGGCGGCAGTCTGCCTTAACAGAAAAAACGGATAATGCCGGAGCTGTCAGCGAAGGCCGGACAGAGTCGGCTGATAAAACAAAAAAGTCGGATAAAGCTGATAAAGAAGAATCAGAGAACAAAAGAAATTCAGATGCGCAGGTTATAACGTTTGCTGTACCTGATATTTGTAAGATTGATAAGAATAATCTAAAGAAGTTCAACGATGCACTTGCTGCGGACGGACATGATTATGAGCTCGAAATCAAAACCTTGTCCTATGACAATTACGGACAGGCTGTTGAGGGAGCCTTGGAAAACGGTAAAACAGATATAGCATTCCTGGGTTTCGGTGATGCTGCCGGAAATAATCCGGTGTATGATCTGGTACGCTCGGATCTGGTCCTGAATCTTGATGATATCTTATCAGGCGATAAAGGAAAAACACTTTATGAGGCTTTTCCAAAGAATCTTTGGGAGATGGTTAAATGCGATAAGCATATTTATTCGATTCCGTCAGCACTTGCAAGTGATGAGGGAGTAGTTTATGCAGCCTTCAACAGGGATTACGTTTCTGACGATGCGATAAGTGCATGGGATGGCAGCATAGACGGAATATATCAGATACTTCAGGGTGTTAAATGGGATAAAAGTGATACTCCAAGGTTCGAGTATCTCATAAACGGATATAGATTTGATGATATGCTTGGCTGTGAGATAAGAAACGGGCTCTGCTTCGACTATGATACTATGTCTGTTGGAAATCCTTTAGAGTCACAGAAATTTACCGGGTATCTGAGGGTGCTTGACCGGATGAAGAAAGACGGCTATATGTCTGATGATTTGACAAATGAGATAACATATCTCAACAATCCGGGGCTGAATGATGCTCAGATATTAAAAAATATCAAGGCAGGCAATTTTGCGGCTGCTTTATGTGTCGGTAGCGTGGATGAAAATTTCAAAAAGGACAATATCACGGTAAAGGAAGTAAAGACTTACCTTTCATCAAGGATAAACGGCTCCATCGGTGTAGCAAAGAAAGCAAAGGATGCTTCTGCTGCGATGGATTTCCTTAGTCTGTTATATGGAAATGAAAAGTATGGCAATATCCTTTTGTACGGTGAAAAAGATAAGGATTATAAGCTAAAAGATGGCATTGCAGAAGCTTGTGATGGAGGCAGTCTGGATGATGACTATCTGACGAAGTTTAGTCTTAATCTTTTCGTGAATGTTTATCCGACAAAGAACGAGAAATATGTGGACAATCGTAAGAAGGAGTTTTTTGACTTTTATGACAATGCCACATTGTCTCCGTTTATCGGCTTCGAACCGGATACTAAGAATATGGGCAGTATTTCAACAGATTTAGATGATTTCATGACAGGACTGCATGGTGCCACTGTAGATGATACTTTAGACGGTGCCGTACAAAAGCTTACAGCAGATGGAATGGACAGCTATCTTGAAAGCGTGAGAAGTCAGTGGGAGGAATATAAGCAATGACACTTGAATTGGAGGGGCTTACAAAAGTTTATAAGGATAAAACTGCGCTGGATGATGTGTCTTTTTCATTTACACCCGGCATATATGGGCTTTTGGGACCTAATGGAGCCGGTAAATCAACTATGATGAATCTCATTTCTGACAATCTGACTCCATCAAAAGGCCGTGTGCTGCTTGACGGAAGGGGCATAGACGAGCTTGGAAGTGAATACAGGAAGCTTCTCGGATATATGCCGCAGCAGCAGAATATATATCCGGAGCTTAGTCTTAGGCGCTTTCTTTACTTTATGGCATCCCTGAAAGGGTTAAAAAAGAGTGAAGCCGGTAAAGATATAGAGCACTATGTGCGCATGGTAAAGCTTGATGATGTTCTTGGAAAAAAGCTTGGCGCTTTTTCGGGTGGAATGAAGCAGAGAGCACTGATAGCACAGGCACTCATAGGCAATCCCGGCATCCTTATACTGGATGAGCCAACGGCAGGGCTTGACCCAAAGGAGAGAATCAGAATCCGCAATCTGATATCAGAGGTTGCAAAGGACAAGATTGTTATTATTGCGACTCATGTGGTTACGGATGTTGAGTTTATCGCCAAAGAGATAGTTATGTTAAGCAACGGTAAAATAATAAGGAGTGGTTCTCCGTCAAAGCTGCTTCAGGAGCTGGATGGAAAGGTATGGAATATTTTTTTATCGGATAATGAGATAGATGAGGTGAACACCAGATACAAGGTGAGCAATATTTCAAGGGATGCAGACGGTGTCATAGCCCGCATTATTGCCGATTCGTATGATGGCAGATGGCAGAAGGAGGCTGTGCGTCCAAATCTTGAGGACTTGTATTTGTATCTTAATGGGGACTGAAAATGGATATAGTAAAAAACGAAATATGTAAACTATTGACTAAAAGAACAGTGCTTATTCTTTTGTTTTTGCTTGTTCTTAATCCTGTTCTTGGACTGTATACCATGAATACCGTAAATGATGATGGGTATACAGATAAGGACTACAGCGCGCTGTATGGCGAAATAAGCAATTACAGTCGTGAGGATGTTTTGCCGGAAATTGAACAAAGGCAGATGACGGCAGAAACTTACGGCAGGATTAGTCTGTGCAGCAGGGTATACAAGGAAGTAGGAGCATGTCTGTCTTATGATGAGTATCTCGACTCTGTAAATGAAAAGGCTGACGAGATTTCGATTATGAATAAGTTTTCCGGCAATGGAGGCTTCGCAGAGAAAAATGCTGCTAAAACGAGCAGAGTCTACAGTAAGCTTAAAGGTACAGTGCCTGAGGTTATTGATGCATCGGGACTTTTGAATATTACAGACAATGAGCTTACCGACTATGTGGCTGTGATTATGCTTTTTATCATTGCGCTCAATCTTGTGTTTTATGAAAAAAGCGAGAACCAGCTTGCATTGCTTAGAACAACTGCAAGGGGCAGAAGGCAGCTTATGGCGTCAAAGTCATTTGTGATGATTATGGCGGTCATTCTTATCACCTCGCTATTGTATGGAATCAATGCAGTCATAAGCATGTGCTTTTACAATCCGATAAATCTGAAAAGTCCGCTTCAAAGTGTTTATCTGTACTATGGCAGTCCGTTTAAGCTTAGTATAGGACAATTTCTGGCATGCTATTTTCCTGTGAAAATAATAAGCTTTATATTGCTTGGCTTGTTTTTTATGCTGATATGCGCAGCGCTTGACAATATTATATTTGTGTTCGTTGCTTCTGCAGTGACCGTGGTTATTGAGGCTATCTGCTACACAACGATATCAGGAACCAGCTTCCTAGCCTTCCTTAAGTACATAAATATCATGTATGGAGTCAGGACAGGCAGACTTTTTTCTGATTATGTCAATATCAATCTGTTTGGATATCCGCTTAATACCGGGGTATTGTATGGCTTATTCTGGCTTGTGTGTATAGCTGTATGTATTTTTGCAGTTACAAATTATCTCAATTCGGTGCATGAAAAGAGGCTGCTTTTACTGCCCGGCTTTGCCTGCGGTAAAAATACAGGCTGTCATACATCTTTATTTTTGCACGAATGCTATAAGGCACTTGTTCCGGGAAAAGTGTTACTTATATTGATTGTAGCAGCTATTTTTGTGGTATGGTGGAATCCGGCAGAGAAGCTTTCCTATGACTCGGTTGATGAGGTGTATTACAAGGAATATATGGACAAATATTATGGACCTTTAACTGCCAAAACCAATGAGCTTCTGGATGAAGAAAGAGTAAAATACGACAGACTGTCAGATAACATCGCTTACGATATGGCACAGGGGAAGAGTGAAAGCTATATCAATATAAAGTACAAGGATGAACTGAGCAGACAGGAGGCATTCAACAAGCTTACAGCACATGTGGATTATCTTAAGACGTTAAAAGAGGGCTGGCTGTTTTTTGAAAAGGGCTATGATATCCTCACCGACAGAACGGACTTCAAAAACCGTGATAAAGCACAGGCCTTTGTGTATGTTATTCTCCTAATAGCAATAGCCTGCGGTATATGCGGAGCGGATTATGCAAACCATGAAATCCGTCTTTTAAGGACTACCCGCCGTGGCAGGAAGCAGCATATGGGAATCAAATGCATACTTGGCTTTTTGGGCACTGTCACAGCATTTGCACTTGTATATATTGTGCGGCTGTGCAATGTGCTTTCGGCATATGGCACGCAGGGGCTTAATGCTCCGGCGGCAAGTATGGAGCATCTGTGGCGTGTTTCGCAGAATATATCGGTAGGGCAGTATATACTTATCATAATGCTGATGCGCTTTATAGGGGGATTACTGGTCAGCCTGTTTGTTTTTGCAATGTTTAAATACTTAAGAAGCGGCATGTCTGTGATTATATCATGTGTCCTTTTTATTGTGCTGCCACTGGCGCTTGTGGCTTTTGGGGTGACGAATGCGCAGTATCTTCTGTTTAATCCGCTGCTTCTTGGAAATATATTCTAAAAATATATTTTGAATTCATTAGGAAAAACATTACAGATTGTTCCAATGAAATAGATAAAAAGCATCTGTCCGGAAAAACCGGATAGATGCTTTTTAATATAGGACAAAGTTATAATTTTTTATAAAAATCTGTGATGCGGTCCATGCGTGCTCCCATATTCATAAGCAGTGCATCCGCAATAGTAATTGCAGCCATAGCTTCAACAACAACAACAGCACGTGGCACGATAATCGGGTCATGACGTCCCTTGATGGAAATCTCTATATCTTCACCGGATTTATTTACGGTGTGCTGTGTAGCTGCGATTGAAGGAGTAGGCTTTATGGCAGCTCTGAAAATAAGCGGTGAGCCGTCTGTCATGCCGCCGAGAGTACCACCGGAGTGATTTGTCTCTTTTGAAACAGCGCCATCCCTCATAATAAAGGCATCATTGTTTGTAAGTCCGGTTGCCTTTGCTGCATCAAAGCCATCGCCGATTTCGAAGCCCTTTACAGCTCCGATAGACATAATAGCTTTTGCCAGATTGGCATCAATTTTCTCGAATACAGGATCACCGAGCCCGACAGGAAGACCTGTGATGACACATTCACACACACCGCCTGAGGAATTGAGTGATTTAAGGCATTCCTCCAGATATTCAGAAGCCTTTAGTGCTGCATCGGCATCAGGCATATAAAGCGAATTGTTGTAAATCTCATGGGCATCAAAATTAACCTCATTAATTGTAACAGGACCTATTGACCTGGTGTATGTAAGAAATTTTATGCCAAGGCCCGAGAGCATCTTTACAGCGATAGCACCTGCTGCAACACGGCCTATTGTCTCGCGTCCCGAAGAACGACCTCCGCCTCTGTAGTCTCTGAAGCCGTATTTCTCATCAAAGCAAAAGTCAGCATGCCCCGGACGATAGTATGAAGCAATCTCACTGTAATCCTTTGATTTCTGGTTTTTATTCCACACAACCATAGAAACAGGTGTACCTGTAGTCTTTCCCTCAAACACACCGGAGAGAATTTCAACCGCATCATCCTCCTTGCGTGGAGTAGTGAACTTGGACTGTCCCGGCTTTCTTCTGTTTAAGAATATCTGAATATCCTCCTCACACAGCTCAAGCCCCGCAGGAACGCCGTCCACAACGACACCTAAGCCCTTTCCGTGTGATTCTCCCCATGTTGTTACCCTAAAAATATTTCCGTATGATGAACCTGCCATGATGGTCTCCTTTTTATATAGTATATAACTATTTAGAACCATAGAGAATAAAAAAAGCTGATGCGCCATAGTGTTAATTAGTGAGGGATTGCATCCCATGCCTCGAAAAGACATTTTAAATGGGCTGTAATCGTTGCTGGACACACTATTAGGTAGGATGAACGGTAATAGCAACGGTCTTTCTTGTTCTCACGGAAGCTCCTATAGTTACAATAATAGGTATATTATAAGTAATACCAAGTTGAATAGTCAAGAAAACTATGATATTATTTTATTTAGATAACTTTCGAACTATGTTTGTATATAATTATGTGATTAAAGGGTCAAAAGGTATCATCGATGCATGCTTGCATGCCTGTATATGCAAAGCGCAAATTAGGCGAAGCATAATTTAAGCAAGTATAATTAAGCAGCATCATTTGTAGCAATTTTGCCACAACGTAAGGCACGTAAGCCGCGGCTACCGCGAGCGCACACGTGCTGCCCTGAGAGCGAATAGCGGAGCTGTTTAGAGTCTGTAGAATTATGCTTCGATACACAGAAATGCACCGGCAGGGACGCCGGGGCAAGGAGCTATCGAGCCATGGAGGGCGAGTAGCGACGGTTTCGTCAGCCGGAGAAAATCTATAAGCATAATTCGTACAGAATCTTAACAGCGCAGCGTAGCGAACAGGGCAGCGCGTGGACGCTCACGGTGACCGCGACTTACGTGCCGTCCTTAGCGCCACAATGATAAACAACTACAATAAGACAGCAAAAGAGGGAGAAAACATGGAATTTAACGGGGTATTTCACCAGGCATACGACAACTACTGCTATCCTTTAAATGAGGATGAATTAATCATAAATATAAAGACCGGTTATGATGTGAAGGAAGTAAATATTATACTCGGTGACCCATTCGCAGCCGGTATCTTAGGCGGTGGTGAGACCTGGAATGGCGATAAGCAGCCGATTATATTTAAAAAGAAATTAAAGCACCAGATATGGTGGACAACCACGGTAAAGCCACCATTCAAGAGACTTAAATATTATTTTGAGCTCATCACAGAGGATGAGAGATGGTTTTACTTTGAGGATGGCTTCGTGAGTGCAGAGCAGATGGCACTTGAGGGCAGAAGCCGCCAGTGCTTTGTATTCCCGTGGATGAATCCGTGTGATATTCCGGTCACACCGAAGTGGGTAAATGACACTATATGGTATCAGATATTTCCGGATAGATTCTGCAATGGAGACCACTCGATAGATCCTGATTATGTTGTTCCGTGGAGAAACAGGGGAAAGGTCAAAAATGAGGAGTGCTTCGGCGGAGACCTCGCAGGAATTATTCAAAAGCTTGATTATTTAAAGGAGCTTGGAATAAACGGAATCTACCTGACACCGATAAACGAGTCACCGAGCAATCATAAGTATGATACAACGGATTATGCAAAGATTGATCCGCGCTTTGGAGATGAAGAGACCTTTAAGAGGCTTGTGCTAGAAGCCCATAAGCGTGATATGAGAATAATGCTTGACGGAGTGTTCAACCACTGTGGCTATTATTTTGCACCGTGGCAGGATGTTTTAGCAAAGGGGACTGATTCAGAGTATTACGACTGGTTTATGATTAATGAATGGCCTCTTGACTTTAAGCATGGAGCGGCTAAAAAGGGACAGTTTTATACGTTTGGATTTTTTGACAATATGCCAAAGCTCAATACAAATAATCCGGCGGTGCGAAAATACTTTATCGATATCTGCGCCAACTGGGTAGAAAATTATCATATAGACGGATTGCGCCTTGATGTGGCAAATGAGGTGTCACACCGCTTCTGCAAGGAGCTTAGGGCAAGGCTTAAGGAAATTAATCCGGATATTTACATTTTGGGAGAAATATGGCATAATGCTCTTCCGTGGCTGCGTGGAGATGAGTTCGATGCGGTTATGAACTATCCGCTTGGAGAGAGCATCAAGGATTTCTGGATAGATAAGAGCCAGACGAATCAGGATTTTGAGTATACTATAAACAGATGTTATACCAACTACATGCAGCAGACCAATGATGTGCTTTTCAATCTGCTTGATTCACATGATACAAAGCGCCTTCGCTCTGATACGAAGAATCTCGACCAGTACTTTGCACAGCTTGCAGACTTTTTGCCATGCCGGGCAGCCCATGTATATATTACGGCACTGAGATTGCCATGCCGGGCAGCTATGACCCTGACTGCAGACGATGTATGCCGTGGGATGATATTGAGGCAGGCAAGTTTAAGGAGCGCATTGAGATGGTATCAAAGCTCATTCATTTAAGGGCGAGTGTGCCGCTT